>JGI24005J15628_10001327_pt1 | contig 13282 bp, 19 predicted proteins | sample LinPmetageLP40_FD_15628 | JGI IMG/M metagenome (IMG submission 15628)
AAGACATCAAAAAGTGAGTGTATTACGCAAGGTTTAATACACTACTAATACACTAATGGTAATAACGACTTATTTCAAATAGGCTACGAAACCTTAATCCAAATTAATAGATTTAATATTACTAAACATATCACTATGATGTTCTTCATAGACTTCCTCTCTTGTTGAAATAGACACACAGAAACGACCTCTCTGGAACTCAAACAGTTCCATCCGTCTACTCTAATAGATGTCTTAACCTATAGATAACTGGTATATAGGACGGTTTAAGTCGTTTTGTATATGGATTTTTTGCCAGTATTTTTTTGAGTGATTTTAGTAATCACACAGGGGACATACAGGCGAGATACATACCAAATATTATTGGTATCATCATTACCGCAAAATAAACTACAACAATAATTCCTATCAATCTAAACATTAGTAATCACACTCACTCTCAAACCAAGATTTACATATCTTCGCAATCAACTTCTTCTCTTTCTTTTGAGTTAGATGTTTGTTTATTCGTTTCTTGCGTTGGTAGTTCGTGAGAGAGGGAGGTTTGCCTTTTGTGTAGATGACCGAATGAACTATGTCATTCTTAAAGATTATGCGAACACCATCATCCTTGATGATTGTCTTACTCTTATCTATCTTTTTGGTCATTTATTAGTGGGTGATAAGACTGACAATAGATAGGGTAACTTATCATCAGTCTTAATTATGGATGGTAACAGAACACCATTTAAGTGGGGTTCATCACCATTTGAATAATTACCTATCTATTTTCTAAACAGGAACATTCAAAACATTCGGTGGAATATAGGACGACAAGTTGTCGTTAGGCTTCAATAGTCGTAATAAGTAATTTTTAATTTACCTAANTTTGGTGAAAAGACCTTATTCCGTATGTCTTGTATGCGATTATCTCTTTGATGTTTTCTCTTTAATATAGAACTAATAGAAGTATTAAAGAAGGTATTACCTCTTGGTGTCTGTAATCCCCACTTATTAAACATCTTTGCAATTCTTCTATAACCATAACCCTTATCGTGCAATTGTTTGCATAAGTCATAGAGAAATTGTTGATACTTTGTGTAAGTGTTCCCTTGATAGGTAAGGTTATTAGACTGTATTTCTAATGTGAATTGTAAGTGTGGAATTATTCCAGAGAGAACGACATCTTTATTTGAGGCTGGTGGTTGAACGACATTTTGTAAAGGGGAACGAACTGTTCTATTCAACAGTCGCGGAGTAGAACAGTTCGTTCCTGTTTGTGACCACCCTAAATCCGATGGTTTTTTTTAGCGGTGTTTCCACGACCACCTTTTTGGACTTCAAGTATTCCAATATCAAGTTTCTTTTTTCCATTGACAACATTATATCCATCCGACTTCTTATCAGTTAGATATTCAATACTATCATCAACAATTGGTTGATTGAAGTTAATCATTAGTTTGTGACCAACTTGTTTTTCTATTTCATCTCTATTCAACCCAAAAGTAGGTTGCACTTCAATAGACTTAATCATTCCCGATAACAGTTCAGTAGTAGGGGTATCAAACTTCTTACTTAAATCATCACCATATTGGGTAATCCAATTTATCCAATCCTTTCTATTATCTAATTCGTTTATTTCACCAATATATTGAGTTTTAGATTTCTCTAACTTATCTTTTTCAATAACTAATGTTTTATTGATTTCTTCATAAATTGCATCTTCTGTTTTCATCAACATATGATTAACCTCATTTGCCGAAATAGACTTAACAGTAATTTCAATTTGTTTATCTAATGTCTGTATCTTGTTTTCCCTCATTTGTTTTTCTATATCAATTTGAGAACTATCTATACTTTTTTGCGACAATACATCTTTCTTAAATCTATCTTTTAGAATAGATGAGTTACCAACCACATCCTTGATTTGATTAACTACAAACTCATCAGTCAAGTCCATATTCATACCTCTTCTGTTGTAACACAACTCAACATTCTTACCTTTCCATTTATTGTGTTTAGAAGAACAACCATAAACTTTCTTATTAACTGTTTGACGAATAATACATCCTATTTTCTCACCGCAACTACACACCATAAAATCCGATAAGAGAGATGTGTATTGCCTCCTGTTATTTCCGTGATTTCTTGTATTCTTTTCTAACCTCTTTTGCACTCTATTAAATAGTGAATGGGTTATTATTTGAGGTGTAACTATTGGGTGTTTTTTACCACTCTCTTTATCTAACCAAACATATTCACCGACATAAACTCTATTCTTTAACATTGTATGAATAGTTCCCATACTCCAGAGTTTAGACCTTCTTGGTTTAATTCCATTTGAGTCCAGATGAGTTTTGAGTTCTTTTAGTGAATTACCTGTTGCATACATTTCAAAGACATTTTTAACAATGGCTGCCTCACCATCTTCAATCGTCCATTTTTTATCAACATTCTTATATCCATAATTTATTGTTCCACCCATAAAGACACCACTCTTTCCATCTGCAATTGACAGATGTTTTTTTCCACTTATAGATAGTTTTCGTGTGTTATCCCTTATGTATTGACCAAAACCTGTAATGATTGTATCAATCAGTTGTTCTTGTGGTTCTGCATATAATCTTTCTTGACCACTCTCATCTTCATACATCTTTACTTTATTTGGAATGAAGTAATGATTTCGGGTCATCATATCTTCCATCATATCCCTGTTCCAACGATTTCTATTCATCACCCAAATATGTTTGATTTCACCGTCCATAATTCTTTTCTTCATATCTTCATAGACAGGTCTAAAAACGGTTGCTTTTGAAGAACACGCACCTTCATTCATTTCTACATATTTCAATCCCATTCTTTTTGCAACTCTTTTTCCAGTTGCCTTTTGATTGTCCAATGAACTTCCATCATCTATTTGAGATTGAGTTGAAACTCTTAAATAACAATAGAGGTGAATAGACAGACCTAATGGGTTCTGTTTATTATCATCTTTGACGACAACTTGTCGTTTGGCTTCAGTTCGTTTTGCGTTTGTCATATTAAATTCTTATAGATTGCATTTTGAGAGTGTGTTGGACTGAACCAAGTGATACATCAACTTCTTTACATATCCCTCTGTATGACAATCCTTGAGTTCGTAGTGCGACAATATTATCTCTTTGTTCTTGTGAAATGAGTTTTCCTTTACCCCATTTACCACCCTTACTTCTAATTCTATCAATTGCCTCTTTCTGTCTTGAAATCATCATATCTCTTTCTAATTGAGAAAATATAGATATGAAGTTTGCAAAGATTTTCCCTTGTGAATTACTGGTATCAACACTCTCTTTAACTATAAACAAATGGACACCACATTCTTCAAGAGAATGAATAGTATTTACAATTTGAACTATTTTCCGTCCAAGTCTATCTAATGCAAAAACAATGACACGGTCAAACTTTCTTAATCGTGCATCTTCTATCATCTTTTGCAATTGAGGACGACTGTCCTTCACACCACTCACTACTTCTTTATATTCACCAACACAATCCCAACCTAACAGTTCTATCTGTTTATCTAATGAGTTGGTTTGGTTTTCATAGTCCTGTTTAGAAGTGGAAACTCTTTGATATTTTACAACTCTCATAAGACCTCCTATAAAGTAGAACACTAAAAACATTCAGTATAACATATCCAATATGAATGTTTATTATGTTCCTGTTTATTTCATAATATTAAAACGACATTTGTCGTTCTATCTGTATGGTATTCTTAATCTTTCATAACGACAACTTTAAGTGAGGCTTTAGATGAGTGATGAAATTTTAAAAAGACATATTGAGTCCAGAAAACAACTTGAAAAGGAAAAACTTGTTAAAAAGATTTTAGAATCCAATAAGTTAAACAAAAGTGGTAATAAAAGGGGATTGACTTCAAGTGTAAGTAAATCGGAAAAGAGGACTAAAAGATTGCAGAAACGACTGATTTTGGGTGTTAGAAAGGTAGAGGATGATGGATAAAGAAATAGAATATTTACAAGAACTGACTACAAAAGGTCTCTACTCAACAGATTTGAGAGGGAAACCAATGACTGTTGAAACTTTCTATGATGCAATAACAGTAATCAATAAGAAGTCCGAACAACTTCAAAATTATGCAAATCTTGGTTTCTACAAAGTTGGTCAATTACTCTCTAAGGCAAATTATGAACTTGCAAAGGGTGATTGGGGTAAGTTAAGAAAGAAAATTGCAGAAGGTGGATTACATATCAAACAACAAGAAAGATATATCAAGATTGCAAGAAATGAAAACATAAAACTCAACTATGCAAACTTACCCGACCAATGGACTACTTGGTTTGAACTCGCAAGATTAGAACAAGAAGATTTTGACAAAATTCAACATCTCATCAGTAAAGATATGAAGTGGAAAGATATTGCACCATTAGTTGGACATAAGACAGATAGTGCAAGTGGTGAACTATTTTCAACAAATGAAAAACCTCATAATAAAGAGTTATTCGGTCTGCAATTTAATACAGAAGTCGGAACGAAGAAACATAAGGAAGAGTTTCATCAATTTTCAAAAGAAGTAGAACAACTCGCAAAGAAGTATTCGTTTATTAAGTTGAATAAGAAAAACTATTATGACAAGACAGAATACTTTCTTAATCATCAAGAAGTAGAAGATGACACAACAATGGAAGTTGCAGAAGGTGAAAGTAAATCTATATTCAAAAAACAGTATCAGTCATCCACAAAGACTGAAATATAAACGACATCTTTATTAATGGCTTAAAACTATGACAAACAAAAAAGATACAGATTGGCAAAGAACTACTTTTGCATCTTCAACATCTGGAATTGCAGAAATGGAAAATGGTATCTGGGTTAAAGATAAGTTCATTACTAACGAACAACTCGCACAGATTATTGATTTACATTCAAAAGGAGTATCTGCAAGAAACACAAGTGAATTATCGGGGGTTTCTTTTAAACGAGTTATGCATATCTTTAACAAAATCATTAAAGATAATTTTTAATAATAAATGTCATTACTCACATCACAAGGTAATCTTAAAAGTCAAACAATCACGAATGAGGTATTGATTGATAAGAGAACTCACAAGATAGTTAAGTATTGGGGAAAGGTTGGTTTTCCTTATATTGATACTGATGAAAAGTTTAGACAAGATAAGTTTGATGCGTTTATGAAAGTTGATGATATGCAATCGTTAGATTTCAATAATCGTTCTTTCAAATTTAACAACGCAGGACTCGCCCTTGCGTGGTCTTACCATCCTCACGCATTTGAAGTTCAATGCAATAATCAAAAATCACCAATGGATGTATTCAACGACTATGACACCTTTTCAAAAGGTATTAAGAAAACACTCAAAGGTAGTTTCTTCAAGAAAAGGTCATTTGAAGAATTGATGAAGAAGAACGACCAGACCAATGAGATGATACGAACAGTATTAAGAAGGGTTTCGGGTGCACAAATGGTTTCAAACTTCCGTCCAATAACTGCATCTGCACTATACAAATTATTTACAGATAAAAATGATGTAGTGTGGGATATGAGTTGTGGATGGGGTGGAAGATTACTTGCATCTATAAAGGCGGAAATAAATTACATTGGAACAGACCCGAACACTCAAACACAGAAAGGTCTCAAGGAAATGATGACGACATTTGGTAATACGGCTAATCACTACGAACTTTTAACAATGGGAAGTGAAGAACACCGACCAGACAAGAACAGTCTTGACTTTGCATTTACATCACCACCATATTTTGATACCGAAAAGTATTCCGAAACTGAAACAACACAGTCATATCTTAAATACTCAAACATCAATATTTGGAAAGAAAACTTTTTAAGAAAGACATTAGAGAATGTCCATTATGGACTTAAACCTAATAAGTTCTGTGCGTTCAATGTTGCAGATGTTAAGTCGTATGAAACTTTTGAGAAAGATACTAAACAGATTGCAAGTGAAGTAGGTTTCAAATTAGTAGATACATTTGATTTAAGATTAAGTTCTCAATCAAATGACTATAAGTCCGAACCTATCTTCATATTTAAGAAAGGAAAATGAAACATACTTTATCTACAACAGACCTAACGATATTAGAACACATAGTTTTTGTTGCAGAGAAAAGTGCAAAGACAGTTCAATTCTATTTTAAGAAAGGAACAGAACAGACTTACATTACTCCTAAAAAAGACTTACTCGTTATATTTAATTTGTCCGAACCAATTGGGTTTGATTATCCTGTTATTGACTTAAAGAAATTCATTGCGACATATATTCCTGGGGCTGTAGATAGTCAAAAAAACACAGTAGATATTTCTTCTATGGTCATACACACACAAGAAGATGCAGAAAGATTTAAGACTGATGTAGTGCAAGAATTAGACTTCACATTTGATGACCTTCAAACCAATCAACGATTGAAGAAATACAAACACTTAAATATTTTAGGTGAGAAGAACAAGTGTATTTTTAGATACCAAAACCACGAGAAGTCTTGGTGGTTTGATGATGGTAATAAAAAGATAATAGAACACGGTAAATCAAGTCGTAAGTTTCGTTATGTTATGCAACGAGATAAATTAAGACTATTACCAAATGATTACAAGTTAATACTTCGTGAAACATCTATCCAGTTTCAATATAAACATTTGAACTATTATTTTCTACCCGATGTTAGTTGGAAAAGACAGAGTGTTAAAGACTGGACAACTGCAACATCTATTATTGATGATAAACATCTAATAGAACAATATCGTAAGAAAGGTTATCCAAAATTACCACCTATTGATAATTCAATAGTTAAACACGCAAGTGAAAAAGATTACGATAAAGTTAATATGATTTTTCAACCATACAAGAAAGACTATTTCCCTCACCTAAGAAAAGATTATCTAACAAGAATGATTAAATCTGGAAATGTAATATTAGATAAAGAGGTGGTGATTACATACAATCAATACAAAAGAAAAACTACAATAAGTAATGATGCAATTGCACTCAAAGGTGATTGTGTTCTTCATCAAATTGCAAGTAAGAAACATAATGGTTCTGCATCGGATGTTTTACAAAGATTTTTTAAGTTTGTAAATGCAAGAGTATTCCTAACAGTAAGAAGTAGTAATATGACTGCAAAGAAATTCTATGAAAAGAACGGTATGAAATTAGTAGGTCATACATCTTGGTCAAATGGAACACTTCTTGGTGATGTCTATCTTTTAGAACGACAGTTTTGAATTAGGCTACAGTTCCTAAAAATCTACCTTCACAAACTTCCAACAAGATACCTTTTGCACCTAATGTAGTTGAAGAACCATTTAATAATGAGTGCATTGGTTTTGTAAAATCTTCATTTCCGTTCTTATTGAAGGTAGTTGAGTAGTTAAATCGTATATATCCGTGTTTGTGAGTTAATATCTCTTGATTTGAGAGGTTATCCTCTAACCTTAGTAACAATGCATTGTATTTTGATAATAATGCATCCTTATGAATATTACCAGTTATTGAGAATGTCTTTTTCTTTGTGAGAATTTCATTCTTATTAGACTTCCTTCTATCCTTAATTATTGAAGTAACAACTTTAATAATATCAGTCAATTTCAAAGTAGTATCTATTTGCAGAGTGATATGTTTTTTATCTGCTGAAATTGTATCGTTTTCTTCTAATACTTTACAAAGTTCCTCACTAAACAGATGTGAATGTGTTTTCCACCACTCATCAAATGATTTCGTTAAGACTTCATCTAAATCCCACCCCTTAAATTTACTTCTCTTGACTTTTATCTTCTTGGTAACTCTATCTGCAATCTTCACACTGTGTTGAGATGGATAATATCTATTAACAATTTCATATCTATCTTGTTTCATTATGAGAGTTGCATTTTGTTCCTCTAATTCCAATCCTAATTTAAGAAATAAGAAATACATTTTGTATGCGTGAATGGTCTTTTCTAATACCTCATTATTCTTAATGCGTCCTTCGTCTAAAAAACGATATTCTTTACCTTTCTTTTGATGTTTATTCAATTCATCACTTAAAACACCTACATTTTTATTAGATGACCCTTTTCTAATCACTTTACTGTGTATGAGTTTTACTGATTTTAATGTTTGTAATGACATCTGTTTATTATATCGTATATTTGATGAGGATAATGCCCAGAAAAGAGAATGAGTGAAAATCAGTGTAAAATATTACATATAGGATAGAGAAATAAGTGAAAGAAAGTGAGAAAGAAATAGAACGACAATTTGTCGTTTGGCTTAAGAAAGAAAGACTGATTTTTAATAAGGAGTAACAAGTATGAATATGAGTGAAATGAATAGAAGTGCAAGAAGAAGAATGAAGAAACAAATGAGTTCAATTGGTTTAATTAACTTTCCAGTAAACAACAGTTTTGAAGGAAATCATTGGGAAGATGTAAATCCAATAAATGCAATCCCAAAAATCAAATTCAAGAAGTTACTTAAAAACTATAAAGGTGACTTACACAAAGATTTAATTCATACAGACAAAAAAATGAAACAGAACAATCTTTCATATGAAGATGTCTGGGGTTGTAAAGACAACTATTTGGTTGCGAACTACTTTATTGAAATTCAAAAATTTACTAACCTATTAACTTTTCCACAAGTTATAGAAATTCTTGAATTGTTCGTGTCAAAACTTACTCCAATCTATAAGAAAGTGTTCTATGTCCAGATTACTACTTTGTTTGACTTTGTTAATCTTGACAATGACAAATTATTAGAAAAATTAAGACTTTCAATAGTAGAAGTTAAAGACTACACAGAAGATGAATTTTACGAAAAGAAAGAATTCTTTCAAACACTTATGGAATCAATTGTTGATAAAGGAATGAGTGAAATGGATTGGGTTGAAAGAATGAAACTAATGAAAGGTTGTGTTGAAGAAATTAAAGACAAACCATTTTTGAATAGTGCATTTGAAGATGAAGATTTTGAAAAATTTTATGATGACAAAGATTACATAGTCGCATATAGAGGTTTTGCTTGTGAAAATGATGTAAGTATTCGTTTAGGTGATGCAATTAAGAAGAAAGAACCAGAAGAATTTGAAACATTAGGTGAAGAATACCAAAAAAGATTAAATGGTTTTCAACATATGGGTAAGGGTATTTCATACAGTCTTGATAAAAATGTTGCATTGACTTTTGCATTTAGAAACAGAAATCATCTTATACGACTTGCACCAGAAGGAACTGAAATTCGTGCAGTAGTCGGCAAATATTTCATTAGAAAAGACGACATATTTTCTTATACAAACAATCGTAGTGAAAGAGAAATTATTGTTACTTCTAACAATTCAAAAACTTTGAATTTTGCAATTGATGACCCAGAAAACAACATAGGTTTTCCATACCTTCAAAATTATGAGTTTTTTAGTGATACTAAAGGTGCAATTGATAAGACTGGTATGCATAAAGAACCTGTGTTTAGAAATGGCAACACACAAAGTGTTAATGACTATTCAAAGATTTATAAAGATACAAAAATTGAACGAGTTTTGAACTAATCATAACGACAACAACCGCTACGGCTAGGAGGTAACAACATCACAAAAATTTAATGATACAAAAGTAAGAAAAATAATTTAATAATAAAAGGAAATAAAAAGAATGAATGTAATAGAAAAATTAATACACGCAGTAAAAACAGTAAATGGTGAAATATCTATCAATTCAATGCACCACTCAATGACTGAAAGAAAGTTTTTTATTGATAAAGTAGATGCAGAAGATTTTGTAACAGACGATAGTGAAATTGAAGATGAGTTCAAAGAAGACTTTGAAAACATAATGTATGAATACACTCTTGATGTTGAATATATTGAAACTGATAGTGATATTTGTGAAGTGTCTGTAAATGATTTACCCCTAAGTGAGATTGAATATCTTAAATATAGTCTTCCAAACTTTGAAGTCAAAGAAATGATTGAAAAGATTGATGGTGTTTATTCAACAAAGAAAGTTCTTGTTGAAAAAATANNTGAACTTNCAAAAGATAAAGAAATATTAAAAGAGATGTATGACACAGTGAGTAAAGAGTTTGATGAAAACCCTAACTATGATGATGATGACACTATTGATGGTGTTCCAATTGGTAACCGACCGCATCCTGAAATGAAGGAGGTTATTTAATAATGATAGTTCTAAAAAATGAAATTGAAATTAAAGACCTTCCAATGTTGTTGAGAAGACGAGTGGTTGCAATTCTTGAAGATAAGAATATGAACGCAGTAACTAAAAAGAATTTGCTTAAAGATGCATATGATGTAGTTTTTACTTGTGATATGAAAATCCGATTAGAAGAAATGAGTTCTGCGACAATCTTGAAGGAGGCTGCTTAATTATGGGTCAAAAAATGAAAATGCCTGGTAGTAAGAGGACGACACAAAGTAATAAGGCTCTACGGAAGAATATGAAGTTCCAAATGCAAGACAGAAAATGCATTAACCAAAATGACTTCCATCGTTTCCCCAAACATTTAAAGGCGGTTGCATAATGAGTTTTCCAATGAACTGTATTTTCAATACAACAGAAAAAAAGTTATTACACAATGACAGTTTTAATAAACTTATCAAGAAAGGGAAATTATTAGATTTTAAGATAGGTGCAATGTGTAGAGATTTATATACTCCATTAAATATGAAGTATGTAGAACTTGATAAGATTGGTGATACTGTTGAAGGAGTTTATAAAGGTGTAGATAAACACGACTATGACACTTATAAACTACTTGATGCACGAATGAATGATGCGTTAGATAAACGCAAACATAATCTTGATATGTTGAAAGGTTGGTTTGGTTATAACCCATTAGAACAAGGTTACTTCTAACGACAACTCTAACTTTGGCTTATTAAGTTCTTAAATTCGGGTGAGTTCATCACCCATATACTCACCTGTCGTTACTGCGGGTATGAATAAGTAACAAAATCGGATGAGTTCATCATCCATAGATAAGTTTCACCTCCTATTAACTATCTTAAATTAAACACCTGTCCGTTACTATGGGTATGAATAAGTAACAACTAATTTTTGCGTATCACTTTCTTCTGCAAATAATACAAATGCGTATGGAATAAAGAAGGAATAAATCAATACGCAGTTGGTAACTCTTATAAATATTATGTATAGAACGATATATAAGGTATTTAGAAATTAAACAAATGCACGGTTTTAATGGGTTTCGGTCTCTTTAAAGTCTGCACCATATCGGAATAACTGGCGATTTCCCACTGTAAATCAACGAGTTATTCTTGATATGTTATTAAAAAATAATGCAGTTACCAGAAGAACGGTATGTCCTTTAATACACGAAGATAAAACAAATAAAAGATTATGAATATAGACCTAATGAAGAATAAAACAATAGATACCTTGAACGCAGTTCAATCACGAGGTGAAGTGAATACACACCTGAACCACGATATAGAACGACCACTAACATCCGACCAAATAAAACAGAGAGATGCACTTCTTCAAGACAAGAGAATACATTTGAACTACCCATTGACTGCTAATACCTATATGGATAAATCAATGAACCATCTTCTCATTCAAATGAAGAAACTCTCTCTACGGGTGAATTACAAATTAGATAAAAACTTTGATAGAAGGAAATCAAACGACAATTCTATTGGTGGCTTCAATAAGGTTTTAAACCGTGTTTCTTTTCATTGTTATTTTCAAAAGTCATTAGGTAACAACCATTGTCATTACTACCTTGTTATTCCACCTAAACATAAGATAGAAGATGTTATTGAAGTTATTAGGGAAGAGTGGGTTAAGTTAGACCCAAGAGTTCAAAAGATGTTAGATATGAATGAAACAGTTATAGGTAAGAACGCAATATTAAAAGAATGGTTTATTAAAGAATTCCAATTAACGAATAAGACCTATTCAACTTGGTGCAAACATTTAGTTGTTGAAGATGTCAAACGATATTTAGGTTATTCAGTTAGAGAATACATTGTTGATAAAGACAAAATGAAGGTCTTAAAACAAGAACAGTTTGAGACCTATGAACTTATATAGAACCTATATAAATAGTAATACACACCAACCAACCACCACCACTACAAATATGCAAATGACAACACCTAAGAAAGAACCAAAGACTAATAAGAAGAAAGTGTGTCTTTACTTTGANAAAGACATTTATAAAGATTTTCAAGATATATGTGAAAGACGAGATGCACCTGTATCCAGAGTTTTATCAAGAATGATGAATTCAACAATTAACACAGTCTAATTATTAAGAACCGTCTTGTGGTTGTATCACAGTAAGACAACACCACCGAAAATGGGATATCAAATAATTACTATTACAACCCAAGACACCTATTGAAACGACACAATTAAGTATGGCTGCAAAAATAATATTATGACTATCAATATGACGATGGAAGAAATTATAGAACTGGGTAAGACAACAGGTCTATATCTTGACCATCTTAACGAACAACTTGATGCAGTAGATGATGAGAACGCAGATTGTCCTCTTAATGCATCTGCACTTGTAAGAACATTAGAGATGGTTACACAAACTGTCCTACGACAGGCGATTGAGATTAACTTAATGAATGAAAAAGTAAATCAACTTACAGAAATACACCAATCACATTTTGATATATAAAGAGAAAACAATATGACATCACAACAACTCAAACAAAAACTATCTACATTAGATAAAGAACTCAACAAAGAAAGTAGTCTTGAAAAGAAGATATTGATACTGCAAAAGATGAATATCCTATTAAGAGAGTTACTATGATAGATACCAACAACCAAGATAATGATGACGACAGACACATAGATAGTGCAGACCAATTTATGGGTGTCTGTATGCAACGATTACAAGGTATAGATAAAACAACGAATGAAAAGTTATTTACTATTACCGCAATGTTAAATGTAATGCATCAATTCTCTATTGCAGAGGCAAAATATCAAAGAAAGAAATCAAACGACAATTAACTTAATTGTCCGTCTTATTCCACACGGAACATTGAAGTGTATTAGAACTGTCTATTTTTAGTGGAATTGAACCCTATTAGAATAGTATCTGCAAGACATCAAAAAGTGAGTGTATTACGCAAGGTTTAATACACTNCTAATACACTAATGGTAATAACGACTTATTTCAAATAGGCTACGAAACCTTAATCCAAATCAATAGATTTAATATTACTAAACATATCACTATGATGTTCTTCATAGACTTCCTCTCTTGTTGAAATAGACACACAGAAACGACCC
>JGI24005J15628_10001329_pt1 | contig 13264 bp, 14 predicted proteins | sample LinPmetageLP40_FD_15628 | JGI IMG/M metagenome (IMG submission 15628)
ATGTCTCTAAAGAAGTACTTCTTGCCTTCATCGACCATCATGTCGATATTTATGCTGTTGTTGTCATAGTTATAAACAGTATCCATAGTCACAGCTGCATCCCTATATCCTTTTGTATTATAAAATGCTATTACTGTTTGTTTGTCAACATCAAATTCATCCTTGATGTACTTAGAGGTATTGAAAAAATTGAGCTTAATATTGTCATTGATAAAGCCCTTCACATCTTTCCACGACATCTCATTAGTAGAATCTAGAAATATCTTTGCTTTTTTAGGTTTGAAAGTAAATAAGGCATCGGCAATTTTTTCTGGCAAAGTAAACCTTACTCGTTCATGAGTAGATTTCATTTTCTTCTTAATCTTTGCCGTTCCTATGTTGTTATTACCCTTAATATTGATTTTGTTAATTTTCACTCGGCTCTTTTTATTAACAACGATTTTAAGCTTAACGCCTTCTCGATTAAGTGTATCAGCCTCTTTAATTACTTTGACCTCTGCATTGAGAAAGCCCTTTTCTATGTAATTTTTTTTAACAGATATTTCTGCATTTCTGACAATCGCATCAGACAGAACTCTGCCTGTCAGCAGATCCAAATCTTCTCTAATCTCAGACTCCCTTGACTTGTTGACACCTTCAAAACTCATTCCCGTCAATCTCGCTCGTTCGGTGAGCTCCAATATAATGTCTATCTTCCCAAGTTCTTTCTTGTCGATATAGATGGATGCATCCCCAATAAGTCCGTGCTTCCAAAGCTTTTTGATTGCCCCACTTATTTCGTCACCGGGGACTTTTATCCGGTCTCCTTTTTTCAATCCAGTCAAGGAAATCAGTGCGTTCTCATCAAGAACTTTGATCCCGATCACTTTAATATCTCCGATCTCATACTCTTGTGGAGCTGCATAGTCAACTTGATCGGACGTGCTTGTGGTTTTGGTTTTTCTACCCTTTCTGAACTGTCCAAAGACACTTGTTACGACTAACAACAAAATGCATATTGGTAATACTCTTTTTATGTACATCACTATTTCATTTGTTCACTTGTTTTCCCAAATCTTCGCTCTCGTTCCTGATATGATAAAATCGCCTCGTAGAGGTTTTCTTTACGAAAATCAGGCCACAATGTTTCCGTCACATAGAGCTCTGTATAGGCTAGTTGCCACAACAGAAAGTTACTTATTCTCATCTCCCCACTCGTCCTGATCATCAATTCAGGGTCTGGTATTTTGGCAGTACTTAGGCTGCTGTCAAACGTCTCTATATCAATCTCGTCAATCTCCAACTTACCTTCTTTCACTTGCTGAGCTATATTCTTAACGGCTTGTACGATCTCCCACCTACCGCTATAGCTCAATGCGAGTATTAAGGTAAGTCCTGTATTCTCTTTGGTCTGGGCTATTGCCTTCTTCAAATTCTTCTGACAACTACCTGGCAACGTTTCTGTGTTTCCGATAGTCTGAAGTCTTACATTGTTTTTCATCAATGTTGGGACTTCTTTTCTAATGGTCTCTACCAATAATTCCATCAGGGCATCTACCTCTGATTTTGGTCTGGACCAATTCTCAGTAGAAAAGGCATACAAAGTTAAATATTTCACGCCCAATTCTGCACAGCTTTCGGTCGTTTCTCTAACCGATTTTATGGCATTCTTGTGTCCAAAAATACGCATAGCACCTTTTTTCTGTGCCCACCTGCCATTCCCATCCATGATAACGGCAATGTGCTTAGGGATATTACTCTGATCTATATTTTTAAGCGGTTCTTCCACAAGAATGCAAAAATAGTGGTATTTGCTCAAAAAACATTATAAATATGAAATATTCGACCGAAACTACTTGTAAGGAAATGGGCACGGAATCGTGTAGAAGGAATAGTTAATATTAAACCCTATGTAGTAATAGAGGTCATTGTCATTTGCATTTCCATATTGATAGTTCTTTACTGCGGGGTTTCCCTCGGAAACATTATCTAAGTAATCAAAAAAGGTTTTTCGTGCACCAGCCTCAAATCCTATATACCATTTTGGATTAATAATATATTTTACGCCCAAGCCAAATGGAAGCACAGGTTGCACGTTGCTATACTCCACAGGTTTATTTTGTTGACTTGACATGGCAAAAATTCCTACGCCTCCAAACACATAAGGCGTCCATCGAACCAAGGATTGTTCACTTCGCCAGTTTAAAAAATGATACTCTAACACAGCTGATGGTTCAAATATAAAAATATTGAATGAGGCGTCTCGTTGACTTGAAAACGCATCTATGTCCCCTTTTCTATCCGACCCTTTTAATTTGCCGGCAGTGATGCCAACTTTAAAACTAACAACATCGCTTAAGTTTGTTCGGTGAAATACTGTTGCGGCAGGGCTGTTTTGAAGAAAATCATATCCTCTATTGAGATCACCTGTGTAACTTAGTCCTCCGATGCCTCCACCTATCTCCGTGCTTTGTGAATAGATCAAGAATGACATTAAATAGAAGCAAAAAAAAGGAAAAGTGATAAGCACTTTTCCATGTAATTTATGTCTGTTAATATAGATCATCTAAATTTCGCTTTCCTGAATGACCCCCCTAGTACATAGGCCAGTCTCAAAGTAGTAACGAAGTAAAGGTCGTTATCATTGCGATTTCCTCTTAAATTTAAAGGATCGTCCTTACCATACCCTGCAACGGTTCCATCTGATGCCTTATTGTTAAATAATGTAGTTGCCAAATTGTCTGTTCCATCGAAGCGCTGGCTTCCTGATTCGGCATCAGTTGCTTCCCCAGATCTATCAGAAAGATATGCGGCCAAAGGGTTTTGAGCTGCCAACAAAGCGTTGTCTGCATAGCCGCCACTTACATCATCCAAATAGTCTGTAAATGTATATCTTACTGCTAGCTCAAAAGACAAATCCATCACTTCATTGAGTTTGTAACGCGCCCCTATACCGAATGGAATAGCAATTTGAATGTTTTTATATGGCTTCAGACCTTGGTTCACCGATCCTTCAGGAAGGTCCATATTTTGCCCCTCCGTACCTAGTGGTCGTAAGTTTACCCAAGAGCCAGCTTCTGGCAGCCCACTGTCAGACCCCACATATGCTTGCGGATTGTGAGAATAAACAGTAAGCCCGATAAACGCATATGGTGTCAAATCCACCCTGTTGATATATGTCGAGCCATTTTTGAACAAATCAAAAACTCCCGTAACTGTTAGTTCTTTAATTCTATTTCTAAAGCTTAGATTTCGCACATATCTGCCAGCAGATTCGTTATTGTTCGGGTCTGCAGATTTGAAGTCACTTCCTTTTAGTGTGCCATATCTAAATTCTCCTCTAAGTGTATAGCGAGGGCCAAAACGATGCCCAAAAGTAAACCCTATCGCTGGTCTAGTAAAGCTAATATCTGTACTCACTTTTTTAGGCAAGGGAGAAAGATCTCCAAAATAATTGAATGAATTGAGCGTAATGCCTATATAATTGTATTTCTTGTTTTTGTCAAAATTGTTCTTCTTGCCATGGAAGTTTGACATTCGCTTGTTATTCTTCTTCAGTGCCTTGCGCTTGAGTTGCGCATTCGCATCAATCACCACGAAGCTTGAGATGAATAAAATTAAAGTTCCAATGATTATTTTCTTCATAATAGTACTGTCACATTCTATGAACGATAGCAAAAATAGATATTAACAAGTAATATAAAAATTTTCCATCAAAAAATAGTCTCCAAGACACAAATATCAATTTCTAATGTCAATCCCCCAATTGAGCTTTTGACGCAGTGTATCAAAGATCTGATTATTCGGCAGTTTGATGAGCCTTGCCATAAATTTTTCCTTTACAATTTTGAGTTCGACTCCTGCCTCTACTGTCTCGTGCCTCGAATCCAGTGACAACAAAACAGTATCGCTCCTTCCGCCAATTTTCAGTATGATTTCACTATCATCTGCCAATACCATTGGTCTAGCAGTAAGATTATGAGGGCTGACGGGCGTGAGTATAAAATTGCTAGACTGGGGCAGAACCAATGGTCCTCCACAACTCAAAGAATATCCAGTAGATCCAGTAGGTGTAGAGATAATCAGGCCATCTGCCCAATATGAGTTTAGAAAATTCCCGTTGATATAGGTGTGAACTACAATCATGGAGGAAGTATCCTTTTTTAATACGGTAACATCATTGAGGGCAAAGTTTTTCTGCCCAAAAGCATTGCTTTCAGTTTCCAGTCGGAGTAATATACGTTCGTCAAATTCATAATTTCCTTCAAACAATAAATCTACCGCTTGAAGTACATCTTCTTTGGAGGTTGTGGCCAAAAATCCTAGTCTTCCCATATTGATTCCGAGAATGGGAGTCTCCAATGCGCCAATTTGTGACACAACGTCCAACAAAGTCCCATCACCACCTAGTGTAATTAAGGCATCGAGAGTGGATAGCGTGTCTGGGTTGTAAATACTATAGGTGGTGAATTCAACAGACGACTCTTTTAGTATAACATCATACCCATTCGATAGAAAAACCTCCGCGTTTTTATCCACTAAATAGTGAAGAAGTTGCTGAATGATAATAGCAGACTGATCGTCAAATTCTTTGCCGTGAATACCAATTTTCATTTATTAGATATTCAGATATTTCAAGAGCATTCCAACTTTCTCTTTTTCATCTTCCAAGATCTTAGATTCTTGAAATCTAGCAATTATTTTATACTCAAATCGCTCCAAAGTAGCCGTGACATGAGACAGGTCTATCTTATTAATCTTCAGGGTGAGTCTTATTTTGGTAGCATCATGCGTATCTTCTTTAACAACGCAGCTTAAAACTTTGGCCCCTTCTGCCTCAATTAATCGGCTGATTTCTGCCAAAGAATAGTCGATTTGGTCTAAAGAAAGTACTATAATTCCACCAGGAAGTTGCACCGCAGCAGATTGTGCAAATGAAGCAATGGTATCTTGAATGGTAATCACACCAATATATTTTCCCAACTCATCGATGACACCTACCATCTCCACCTGATGATCGGAGGCTATTTTTATCACATCATAGAAGTGTGCTCCTTCGTCCACTATACACGCTGTGCCAAACAATGGAAGTTCACTGATAGGCTTTTCTATATCGTTTTCATCAAGAATGACTTCTTCACTAATCAACCCCAAAAATCTTCCTCCATCTATAACTGGCAACTGGTTAGAACGCAACTCTTCCATCCAGACCATCGCTTTGTGTGCGTCATCTGTGGGCTTCAATGGTGGAACCATATGGTTAATCAATTCTTGCGCAGTCATGTCAGTGTGTTTTCAAAAACCCTTTAAGTATTTTATTAAACTCTTCGGAACGTTCCATCATAGGCGCATGGCAACATTTGTCAATAAAACTAAGTTCAGAATTTGGTATTAATTTATTGAACTCATGTCCTACCATAGGCGGGGTTATGGTATCATTGAGTCCCCAAACCAGTAGCGTAGGTATTTTAATCTTATGCAACTCTTTTGCCATATTGTGGCGCTGAGCTGACTTAGCCATTGCAACTATACGCAAGCACTTTGGAATACTCTTAGTGGTCTCAAAGACTTCATCTACCAATTCCTTCGTTGCAGTCTTCGGGTCATAAAATGTGTATTCGATTCTTTCTTTGATATACTCATAGCTTCCTCTCTTTGGAAATGATCCACCCATGGTATTCTCAAATAATCCTGAACTTCCAGTTAGGATCAGCTTATCTACCTTCTGCTGATGAGCCAAGGTATAAATCAACCCCACATGACCCCCAAGAGAATTGCCAATAAGAATCATGTTATCCAGTGACTTTAGTGCCACAAACTTCTCCAAATGTGCTACAAGTCCTTCTAGACCAGCTTTCTTTAATGGCATCTCATAGATAGGAAGTAGCGGAATCAATACCTGATAGTCATTTGAAAAAGTATCTACCACACTCTGCCAATTGCTTAAAGCACCGAACAACCCATGCAAGAGAACCATCGGAGGCCCTGCACCTTCATCGATAAATTTAAACCCTTGCTCTTCTTTAACTTCTAATGCCATACTAATTTTCTTTCTACACTTCGTCTAATGCAAATTAACTAATTTTCAATGATTCGCAACTACCTTTAAAGTATCCACCCAGTTTTTTAATGTGGTCAATCCATGTTCACTTAAAGCCGCTTCAGGATGATATTGCACCCCCCATATAGGCAATTTTTTATGGGCAATTGCCATTACTTCGCCTGCGGAAGTTTTGGAGATAACCTGCAAAGGATTCTGTATGTTTTCGATCAACAAAGAGTTGTATCTGACGACTTCATGCTCACTAGGTACAGTATCATATAGCTCATGCTCTTCGCAAATTATTTTTGAGATTTTACCGTGCATTGGCTTATCAGCTTTTACGAGTTTTGCTCCAAAGTATTGCCCTATGGCCTGATGACCAAGGCAAATGCCAAGAATGGGTAAATTGCCAGCACAATGCGCAAGCAATTTTGTCATTATCCCTGCTGAGGATGGTTCTTCTGGTCCTGGTGAAAATATTATTCCTTCATACGAATTGCAGATAATTTTGTTGAAGTCAACATCATTGCGCTGGACGTCACATGTCACGCCAAGTTGAGCCAAATAGTCCACCAGGTTATAAGTGAAAGAATCGTAGTTGTCTATTAATAGTACCAATCTAGCTTTAGGGTTAAACCAATTCCTTGATTGGGTGAAAAATATCTTCTGCCAGTGGCCATAAAATGGCAACATATTCCACGACAGTTGGTGCAATATTGATGATGTATGGATAAAGCAGTGAATCACTGATATAGGCAGTGGGAATCAGCAAACCAACATTGGTTGTCAACCATAAGATAACGCTTACTCCAAATGTCCATTTCAACAAACCGACCAATGCTCCCGCCAGAGAATCAACACTACCCAATAGCGTCATATCCAAGACTTTTTTCAGCATTTTGCCTATAAGATTTACGAGCAATACGATCCCAATAAAAATCAAAATAAAGGCTATGTATGGCAGTATGTTTCCATTGATCTCAAAGTGTTGATCCAATAAGTCCATTCCCCAATGCAGTAATTTGAATCCACCAATAATAGCAAGTACAAAAGCCAAAACAGTAGCCAATTCCATCAAAAATCCCTTCTTGAATCCTCGATAGGTACCGAAAATGAGCGGAATCAGAATGATGATATCTAATGTACTCAACTTATCCTGCCAGTAACGATTTGACCATTATTGAAATCGCTTTGCCTTCAGCTTTGCCTGCAAGAGCTTTGGTTGCCATGCCCATCACTTTTCCCATATCTTGCATTCCCGAAGCACCTGTATCCGTGACAATTTTTTCTATTACAGCTTTCAACTCCTCTTCTGTAAGCTGTTCTGGCAGGTATCTTGATATAATTTCATATTCAAGTTTTTCTTTATCAGCAAGGTCTGTTCTTCCTTCTTTTTGAAAAAGTTCTGCAGAGTCCTTTCTTTGCTTGACCGCTTTGGTTAGTAGTTTTAATCCATCCTCTTCAGTAAGCTCTTTTTTGGCTCCACTGGCAGTTTCTGCCAACAATATTGCGGATTTGATTGCTCTGAGAGCTGTCAATTCATCCTTTTGTTTGGCCAACATGGCCTTCTTGATGTCAGCGTCTATTTGATTTTTTAAATTCATCTTCTAGTTATTCAATGTATGTTATTACAGGTTCTTTTGTCAATAGACTCCATATAATTAACTTGTGCAAAGTTATAAAATAGATGCCGATGACCAAGCTAAGTGTAAATGTAAACAAGATCGCAACCATAAGAAATGCACGAGGAGGTAATAATCCGAATGTTCTTCAAGTTGCACTTGACTGCGAACGGTTCGGTGCAGATGGCATCACCGTCCACCCGAGACCAGATGAACGTCATATACGCTATCAAGATGTTTTGGATCTGGCAAAAGAAGTCAAGACTGAATTTAATATAGAAGGCTACCCTGACGAGCGATTCATCGATTTGATAAAAGAAGCGCGACCTGCACAAGCCACCTTAGTTCCTGATCCTCCAGATGTGCTTACTTCCAATGCTGGCTGGGACACCATCAAGCATCAGGATTTCCTAAAAGAAGTAATTTCCAAAATAAAATACTTAGGTGTGCGTGTCTCGATCTTTATAGAGCCTAGTATAGACATGATCAACGCTGCAGCCACAACTGGTACGGACAGGATAGAATTATATACTGAAGACTACGCAACTCAATATCCAATTGACAAAGAAAAAGCGATCAAAGAGTATAAGGAAGCTGCCAAACAAGCGCATGAATTGGGGCTTGGAATCAATGCAGGTCACGATTTGGACTTAGAAAATTTGCGTTATTTTAAGGAACAAATCCCACATTTAGATGAAGTTTCTATCGGGCATGCACTTGTTTGTGATGCATTGTATTATGGATTGGAAAATACAATTCAGATGTATCAGCGACAGTTAAGAGATTAGGTGGTTTTTAGCCTATGAAATTACGAGGTCTAAGTAAGTGCTTATTCTCCTACCATGATAAATGCTCCCCAGTAGAAAGGTTCCGGGTACTTTTCTTTCACCACATACTGTGCCTTGCGGAAAGACTCTTGTTTATCTCCGCTGGCTAGCCACTCTTTATAGAAGGCAGTCATCAACTCTTGAGTTGCATCATCATCTACATTCCACATACTCATAATCAAGCTCTCTGCCCCAGCTATCAAAAATGCCCGTTGCAGTCCATACACCCCTTCACCATTGGTAATCGTTCCAAGACCTGTTTCACATGCGGACATAACTACCACTTCTGTATCGTCCAATCGCATATTCATCGCTTCATGAGCGGTAAGTATTCCGTCCTCATCATTATACGTATTTCCTGTTTTCAGAAAGCCGCCAGCGCCAGCAAGCACTAACCCTGATCTCATGAGAGGGTTTTCTATATACTTGGTCTTATCGGTACTCGATACTTCATCAATATTGGCCATAAAAAACCCGTGCGTAGCGATGTGCAATAATTGAGGGTTGCGCGCTTGTTTAAGTGTATATTCATCTGCGTTTTTCGTATAATAAGTTGTATGTTCGGCATTTTCAGAAACAAACATACCTGCGATATTTTCAACCTCTGTCTTTGTTCCAGGCAGCATCGAAATACCTTCATCACCTCTCAGATACCTCAACAACCCAGCTCTAAGACCTCGTGTTAGCCCAGTACTCCCTCCACCACCACGAAGTGTTCTTAAACTCCGCTGTTCTCCCTTTTTTTCCTCTTTCTCTATTTCAAGATTGTAATCAGGATAACCAAAAAGCATGGAGGCTCCTGGTTGTGTCTTTTTCCCCTTATCAAAAGTAAGAATGTCTTTTGTATTGGTGACATTATGAATGTTCATCTCTTCCAGCAGGTATTGTTTTGTATCAGGATTATAGAGTGAATTGATGCTGATCTGATTATAAACTCCATCAGGTGAAAAATATATTTTATTTACACCTTTTAGTACTGGAGCCAAAGGCTTCCAAAGCACTCCATAAGAATGTTGATCAAAAATCTGGTAACGGATCGAATTGCGATAATTAATTATATAGCGTTCCTCAATTCGTTTGCCATTTTCCAGCATCACCAATTCAGGGTAGTCTTTAGTTGTTGGTTTTACAATCAACACGGCATATTTTATGCTGCCGTCAAATTTCCCTCCTGCTTCAGGATTATAGCCTCTAAATCGTATAACCTCTACCGCAGCTTCTCCTTCTGACAATTGATCTCTTACCTCTTGCCAAGTGTGTTGACTATTATGCGCTTCTCCAAATTGACTAGATTTTTCAGTCAACTTTTTCTCCAATGTATTAGCTACTTTACTAAGTGAGTCGATGGTTAGTCGATCACTTACAGCATTGATTGCATAGAGTTTGGAAAGCCGTTCTTTGAGTTCCAACCACTCATTATATTGTGCGATAAGGCTAATGCCGCCTTTATTCATAATGTCGTCACGCACCTTGGTGGTAGCGTACATGATCAAGGCTTTGGTGTTTAGCTGATAATTGTACATTTCAGCTGTAAGCTGCGGCATTGCGTGATGATTGGCTACGGCAAAGGCATTGAATTTTTCAAAATCTACTCTCAAACCTCCATAGTAGAACTTTGTTTTTTCTTCCTCACTCAGCACGGAGAAGTACCCGTCAATCTGCTTGAAATAATTATTAAAAGTTTGATGAAAGAATTCCGCAGACTGATCATTTTCTCCTTTTGCCCAATGATGCACCGCAAGATGTGGAAGAATCTTCCCGTATAGTGGATGACTTTCTCCGAGATTATTTTTCCTGATTTTTAGTGCTTCTTGAAAATGCTTTACAGCTTTTGGATCTTTTTTCATCTCCAATGCTCTGCCAAGGTTGAACAAACTGGTAGCATATGCAGAACTATTTTTTCCAGAAGTCTTCTTATATATTTCTAGTGCTTGTTCATAGAGCGGCATTGCCTTGTCCAACTCCCCTAAAAGCATGCGTACACGTCCTCTATTGTTGAGATTGGTCGCATAGTCAACGCTCTTATCACCATTGGTTTTTAAGAGGATCGGTTTTGCCAGATTGTAGTAATTAAGTGCCTCCTCGTAACTTCCTTTCTCATTATAGGCTTCGCCTATATTGTTCAACGTGTTCGCATAGTAGGGGTGACTTTTTCCATAGGCTTCTGCATCATACTTTTCTATTTTCTGGAAGGCATCCAATGAAGCCTCATAATTTGATAACTCTAGATATACCAACGCCAAATTGTTCAATATTGACATAGATTGTTCAATAGCATCAATACTGCCACGTTCATCAAGAATTTTAATACACTCGCCAAAAACATCTTCTGCATCAGGATATCTGCCCTGATCACTGTACATCACCCCTACATTTGACAATGCTGAAGCAAAATCAATGGAGTTATACCCTTTGGTTTCTCCAATTATCTCAAGTGATTGCTCAAATAAAGGTCCAGCCTTGGAATAATTTCCTAGTGCTGCGTAGCCATCAGCTACCTTATTAAGTATTAGTCCATATTCAGGTATGGTCTCATCAATTTTTTTTAACGTATTCTCTCCATGAGTAATTAGGAGACGATATGCTGTTTGATTCCGCAGTACATCCATGTAAGCAGCAACTGACATTAAGTATTCTTCACTGGTTTGGCCATAGGTGTCCTTGTCTATGTCCAAAAGACGAACTCCAGCATTTCTAGCCTCCGTGTAATTTCCCAGATCATTGTACAAATACATAAGGTTGTACAACGTGCCACTCAATTCCTCATTGTCACCTAGGACTTCTCTCAGTTCAAGTTCTTTTTCAAAATTTGTCACCGCAAGTTTGTCATCACCAGTAACCAAATAGCTGTCTCCCAAATAGAAAAAGACATTGGCCGAAATGCTGTCTTTGGAAGTTGTCAGTTCTTTCTTATGTTTCTTGATTTCATCAATACATTTTTCATACTCTCCAGATTCATAGGCAAGTTCGATTTGGGAGTAGCTTCCTACTGACTGGCTGTAAACAATCTGTGATGTGAATAAACAACATAACATCAGGAAAGGAGTACTCATGCGATATATATGGGTGGTTTTCATAAGTGATATAGGTTGATAGTTAGCTAACCATTCAAAAAAAAGTCATTAGACTAAAGTTACTAATTTTTTTGAATGATTTTTCATAAAAGCAATGCGGTATGTATACCTCTTGATTGGAGAATGTAAGTCATCTCTATCCATGTTTATGACTTATTATAATGAATAAATTCCCATCGCTCAACTATGTGGACAAAGCAAATTGTATAAATTGTCACGTCAAACACAATTGAGAAAGATGAAAAACCCAATCGGAGAATTTATCGCGAATCGCAGAGCCATCTATCCTAAGATGTTCTCTGGTGAGGAAATCCCCACAGAACAAATAAGGGAGCTACTGGACGCTGCCAATTGGGCTCCATCTCACAAGCATAGCGAACCTTGGCGATTTGTTGTGTTTTCTGGTAAGGGACTTCAAAAGCTTGCAGAATTTCAGGCCAACTTATATAAGCAAAAGAGTGAAAATTCATTTCAGGAAGCCCAATACCAAAAACTGCTTACAAAGCCACTACTATGCTCTCATATCATAGCAGTTGTGGCTAAAAGAACTGAAGTCGTACCACATCAAGAAGATATATGTGCCACTGCATGTGCTGTTCAGAATCTTTGGCTGACAGCCTCCGCCATGGGGCTGGGATGCTATTGGAGTACTGGCGGCAGCACATATTATGAAGAAGCCAAACCATTTTTTAGAATGAATAAGGAAGATACCCTGTTAGGATTCATCAATCTTGGCATGATGGATGGATTCTTGCCAACAGGCAAACGCAGTCCGATTGAAGACAAGGTAACTTGGGTCAATGAATAGTCATTACTCAAATCACTTTGTTGTTATTAGTCGTACTTCGAAGCCTCAGCAGGATTGATGAACGCATAAGATTTAGCTTTCATAATGCTCCTAGTGGTAATTTTATAATAAATGTTAAACATCATAGCGTTGAATATTTCAAATAGTCTTTTCTTTCTTCCTCCTCTTGATATGGTTGCTGCTCTCATGTGTGACTTGACATGTCCCTTATCTTCCAATCGATAAAGCGTGACATGCACTTCACTTAGATTCACTTTTCGATCAAGTCTTTCTTGAATTTCCTGAACACTGGCGTTTCCATTTAGCTCCTTTCCAAGAATGATCACCATGATCAAAATCAGCTCCTAGAACCCTCCTAAGCATTCTTTTTGCATTTGTATATAGATTGTGAAACAAATAAATATACTCATTTATTCGAATAAGGTTACATTGAGGTTAGTGATTGAAAAAAATGAAATGTATTTTTTGATATGCAAAACATCTACATAGCCTTGCTCAGGGGTATCAATGTCAGTGGTCAGAAAAAAATCAAAATGGCTGATCTCAAAATTCATTTTGAGGCATTGGGATATGATCACGTGCAAACTTATATCCAAAGTGGGAATGTGATTTTCAGTACGCAGGCGACTGACCAAAAAATACTAGCTGAGCAAATTAGTGATCAATTAAAATCGACTTACGGATTTGATGTTCCGGTACTGGTGAAGACTCTGGAGGAACTCACTGATATTATTCAGAACAACCCTTTTACCGAAGAGCGGTATCATCAAGATCAACAAATTTACTTCACACTCCTTGGAGAGCCTCCCCATTTAGAGAATTTGCAGAAACTAGAAGACATAAGCTATCCCAATGAAGCGTATCATATTGACGGAACTACCATTTACTTTTTTTGTTCACAAGGGTATGGA
>JGI24005J15628_10001330_pt1 | contig 13263 bp, 15 predicted proteins | sample LinPmetageLP40_FD_15628 | JGI IMG/M metagenome (IMG submission 15628)
TTCTTTCAATTGGATCTAATAATACTAAAGATTCCATAATATAATTTATTGTATAATCTTCATGTTTATCATTTTTGTTGAAATACATTAAATCTGAAGTAGAGAATTTTTGATTTAAATAATCTGCTAAAATAGGAATTATCAATGTAAGATCTTTAGGAACACCATCCTCTATATCATTTACCAAGACACAATATTCTTTAAATAATGAAACATAACAATCAATTGTAGCCTGTTTATCCATAGATTTAGTTACATATTTATTCCCACCAGACCCCGGATGGATTTTTAATTCATAAGCTGGTGCTGCCACATGAATAACATTTAATGTATTTTCGCCACACAATGTGTGTTCTTTCTCTCCTCCCTCTCCTCCTCTTCTCCAACGAGTGGTGCATTTATTAAATTCCTTTTTCCAATTTAGTATTGTTCTGCCGCTTTCATCTGGCAACAGTTTCGTATGTGTTCCATTATAAAGCCCGGCCTTCTTTGCACTATCAAAAGGGTTTTTTTTTGAATAATTAAAATATGATATTTTGTTGTTCTTCTTGATTATGTCATTACAAACATCATCTGGATATCTTAATAGTTTGTCTCTAGTTCCAGTATATTTTATTAATTCATCATAAATATATGATTTGAATCTTGAATTATTAAATATATGTTCACAATTATAACTTTCTATATACCTTTTCCTAAACTTAATCCACCTCTCCTCATCCTCCCGCCAAATTTTATCAGGATTATACATCGCAGCACTCTGCTCCTCTTCGGAAAGAGAATCCAAATTTTTATGTTCACCAATTAAGTGTGACTGACATAAATCAGTACATTCTTTAGTATGTTTATCAAAATCATATTTATTTCGAGTACAATAATTTTTTTTTTCAATGCCAGTACTATATCTCATAAACCCATTTCTTAACATAAATTTATTTACTGGGTCAGCAAATATAATTTTTCTAGACAAGGTTCCGAGGTTGTCTATAATGTCTTTTATACTAAAAATATTAATAAAATTAGTAGTATCAACTTCCATAGTATGATATGGTAAACCGGAATCGGTTTTTGTTTCCCCTTTTTTCTTTTTCGATGCAGGCAGGTCAAAAACGGCAACATTTGATAATAATTTAGGCATTACACAGATAATATCCTTTATTATATGTATATTACATTGGCCAAGTGACCTTCCTTTTTTCTTGTTACATGATTCTTCAAGTGATTCTAATGGATACATGTCTCCAACGATGTCAGCGGCTTCCTTTGGCGATGATTTCGTTTCAGATAAAATAATATATTGTGTTTCACCGTTTGTACTCTTTCCGACCTCCATCCCTTCTCGAATAATAATGTTATCATTTTCATATTCATATTTATCGATTATTGACTTATTATCTTTTGGAAGAGCGTTTTTTATATAAAAATTATCGGTTTCTTTTGCCAACTCTTCCTCCTTCTTCATTTCCTTTAATTTTTTTTGTATTTCTTTTTTCCTCTCTTCAGTTACACCTCTATCTTGCTCCTGTTCTAAGTTTTTTTTTTCTTCGTTTATTAAATATTTTATAATATTTCCTATTATGTCTCTTTCAACTCTAGATTTAGTTTTTTTTTCTATAATAGAAGTTAATTTTTCTTTAAGGTCGGGATTGCTAAATAATTCATTGTGTTTACCTTTTTTGAAACAATTTAACAAATCATCAACATTAATTTTATGAACTTGCGTTGTTTTTTTTATGGATTTTGAGTTTGCTTTAGTTGGCGTTACCGTGGGGGTCTCATTTATGACGGATGGCCCATCACATTTTGATGTTTCAAGATACATTTCGCCTTCGCCTTTTAATTGGTATAAATTTTTCACTAAACCTGCAAGTAATGTTATATCTGTTTTTAATGTAGGTTTTTGTGAAGAACCACCCCTTATAGATTTTGTTTTATACCCTCCTTTTAATCTTTTTTTTTTATTAGAACAGCGTTTCTTTTTGGAATATCCTCTTTTCTTTTTGGAATATCCTCTTTTCTTTTTAGAATACGAACGTCTATTTGATTTCATATAATATTATAAAATATTATTATTATGTGTATAATGTTTCTTTTTTAAATTCATAAGTATTGTTTGAACAAATATGTTTAAGATCATCTATTGTATCTAATATATTTTTACAATAAATATTTCCAAATAAATATTGCTGTAATATTGCTGTTGTTAATTTCAAATGTTTGATAGATTTGTAAAACTCGTCAAATTTTTCTTTTTGCGATGGAATAAATTTTTCAAACATGGCCTTTATTGTTTTTTTGTCGAATATTTAAATTCTACATCCATATCGATTCTTCCTGGACGCGTTAATGCTTTATCTAATACCATTTTACAATTAGTTGTCATAAATATAATTTGGTTTTCCAAATGAGATATACCATCAAGACTGTTTAATATACCACTAAATGATATACCAGTTTTATTTTCATCACCTTTTTTTCTCTCTTCAAATAATACATCAATATCTTCTAAAACTAAAATAGTATTGATTGGTATTTTTCGCAATGCCCGCATAAAATCTAAATCACTCATATCTCTTACAAAATGTAGTAATGCCACGTCCATATTTAACTCAGACGCCAAACTAAATATTAATGAACTTTTCCCAGTCCCAGGATAGCCATGAAATAATAAATTTAGTTTGTAAGGAATTCCCAAATCATTATACAATTTTTTAGTGTCTTCCGATAAAAAATTTTTAATTTTATCATGTATTTTACTTTCATTCCCACCTAAATATATTGTTGATAATTTTCTTCCTTCACGTTTTTCAATTGTTTCCCAATATTCATCCCATACATATATAGTTGTTTTATTTAGTTCTTTTTTTTTATCTAATACATTATCAACATAAAATTTAGAAGCATCTTCAAAAAATGCTTCTAATATATCAGTTTTAGATTTATGTATATACATATATATTTTAGAATGAATTTTTGATATAGTTTCTAAACCTACAGGATTACCAACATTATGTATAGAAATATAAATATCAACATCTTTGTAGTTTAATTTAAACGTACCTTCACCAAGATTTTTGAAAATCTCGTTTTTTTTGTCTTTAAATTTAAATTTACTACTATAATTAATGATACTGTTATTATCAAAGTCATTATCAGCGTCAGTTTGTAGACAGTTTACAGCATAATATGTAACCGAAGGAGCTAAATGATCTTGTTCATCTATTTTTATTTTTGTTATATTTGGATCATTTTTAAATTTATCACACATCTTACATATATTAGTAATTGTAGTTTTAAATTAAAAAAAAAAAATGATTTATTAAATTCATATAACTTAATATGAATACTATGTAAAATTAGCGATAATAAATATAATAATTAAGATAAGTAAAGCATACAAATATTTATAGGCTTTAATATTAGATAAGGGTTTGATTTTATTATATGTTGGATATGGTTGTGTTGGTTGTTTCCAATTAAAAATTGTAGACATTTTCTTAATTAAAATATTAAAATAATCAAATCAATTTTACAGTTTAAGAATGCGTATAGGTTTGTTATCATTTTTAGATGAAGGAACGCCATTATTTAATATTTCTAGAATCTCAATTTTATTAGTATTAAATGTTTCAGATATACCAACATCAACTCTCCATAATTTATTGTCACACTTACTATTAATAGTATCTTGTACTGTATGTCCTACAATCATATGTCCTACATTCAATAATTTTGAGACTTGGTTAAATGAATCACATTCAGGGGTATTTGAACCATAGTTTCGATTCCATATTACGCCAGTTTTGTCTAAAAAATATTTTTGTATATCATTATCTTTCCATGTTTTTTTACCTTGTAAATACAATCGCATTAATGTATTAATATTTTTGATAAAATGTTCTTTATCATTTTCATTTATATGTTCTGGAAGTATTCCAGCATGAACAAATATAAAATCTCCTATTTTTAATACTACATTTCGTGTGCATGATAATCTATTAAATAAAAATCCACCTGGAGCAAATATTTTTTCACGAATCATTTTACCACCTTGTAATTTAATATCTTTATTTGACGAATACCTAAAATCTCCTAATAAATTCATAATTTCATGATTTCCAATTAACGAATATACACCACCATCATAGTGTTCGGCTTTATTATGTATTCTATCCATAAAATTTATTAATTCAAGTTCTCCATAAGATTCGGTATTTCCACGACCACCGCCATCTAATTGATCACCTAATTGTACAATCTTTGTATTTTTGGGTTCAATAATCCAGTTTTCATTTATATCAATAATATTAAAATCTATAAATAATTGTTTTGTTTTTTTGTAGTCAGCATGAAGATCGCCAATAACTAATATTCGATCTGTTTCTGGAATTATACCATCATTATATTTATTACATCTAAAACTAGCCATAATTATTATAAATATAGAAATTAATATTAGAATAATAATTGTATTAATCATATAATTTATTGATGATAAGTTTATTATAATCAATTTTTATATTACAATGTATTAATATGTTTTTCTACTTATTACAAAATTCAACATTAATAGAGCAAGAATTAGATAAAAATACAAAAACCACAAAAATAATATTGTATGGTGGTGTTTCATATATAATATTACACGCCACATTATTTATAGGTGGTAAAGATGCGTTATTTTATAATTTAAAAAATTATTTTTGGTTATTTTTGGTATTGGATATTTCTATATTTGTTATAAACAATAAGGATATTACTTTGGATATAAATAATTATATTAATACTATTTTTAACAAAAAACAGAAAGGTTCTATTAAAAATAATACAAATAATACAAATAATACAACCCCAAATAATAAATTAATTAGAAAAGAAAAAAAGGTAACATTTGTGGATGATAATGATTACAGTTCAGATAGTGAATCTGATATTGGTACAGACATAGATTTTGAAGAATTTAAACATTCGCTTTCATTGTAAATACAATGTATAATCAAAATTAGTTATTTCGCATAACTCGGTATCGTATACTATTTTTGTTTTTTTAATAATATCAGTTTGATACATTTTCTCAAGATCTTTATTAGATTTGTATAAAATCGTATTAAATTCAGTTAATGTTATAGTTTTGTTATTCAATAATACATCCAAATATTCATTCATCTTTTTTTTTTTTAATCTTGGTTCTAATTTGTTCCATGACCGAGAATATATATTAATGACACGATTATTTACATATGTTTCCATTGTTTCGATATTATTTTTCAAAATATCTTGAATATTTTTTTTTTTTAAATCTGTACTTTCTACAGTTTTCAAAGCATTTAATTCATGTTTGATATCGCTAATACTCATTATATATATTACACTAATATTTCTTAGGTTATTTAAATTTATATATATCCAATCAGGTAGTAATATAGATTAATTATGTTTAATTTGTATATATTTTTATCATCGGTTATATTTGTATTTAAATAGTTATTGCTTGTATTATGTTTGTTATAATTATAGATATCATTGTAAAATGATTTAGTTTTGTATTCATATAAATCTAGAAATTTAGTTTCTTTAAATACACTAGAAATACGTTTATTCAACACTACAATATATAATTTTTTGTTGTAAATATTTATAATTTCCTTTGGAATTATATTCAAAGATTTTAAAATAGTGTTTATATTTTTTGATTCAAATAGCTGAATATAATTAGATGTATGATATAAATATGTTTTGTTAAGATTTATTTTTTTTTTGATATTAAGATTACATGATTGAAAAATGAATATTATACCAGTACTTGTATTTTCAGATGAAATAAATAATCTTTTTTTTCGTATTAGTTTCATATTATAATATTGGTATTTATTAATGAAATTAATATTTTTATTAGTATTTTTTTTAATAATTTTATTCTTGTATTTAAAGATAAAAAATGATACCGAAAAATATGAATCTATAAGTGTAGATTCGATTAATTCCGTTACTAAATATGAATGTAATCTATTAATAGATACAATATTAATGAATATAAATACAAAATATAACAAAAAATTAGTACGTGGTGGATTAGATAGGGTCGAAAAAACAATACATGATGATAGTATAAATTATAAAATAACTATTTTTATATATAATACTGAAAAATTTACAAATAAAAAGATAGAGTTTGATATTACTTATAATAATAATAATATTGTTATTAATGATATAAAAAACGGCAACTCGCGAGATATTTTAAATGAAGAAAGAGATGGCATTGCTTCGCGAGGATCTATATTATACAAACCAATAGTAAATACAGATAATATATCTCCATATTCAACATTGAAAAATAATCATGTTATCATAAATTATAATAGTACTATTAAACCACAAGATGACAAAAATAAATGGATTCTTCCATTAGATGCTCCTAAAATGTATACTAATAAACCAAATGAACCATTGTTATGGGATTCATTTGGAATATCAAATAGAAGCACTGGATGTAATGATAAAGGTATAATTCGTCCAAATTTTTTTGTAAGTAATTTTACAAAACGTAATGATTTATATGATTGGATGTTTGATCCAGCAAATGTGTCATTAGCAAATAGACCTATTTAAATTAGTTAATTTAACTAAAATTAATTATTGTATTGTATATTTTTTTCAATGAATGATCGTTATTATAATTATTATATATTCGCGAATTTATGTTTTCTATTAAGTTTTTTGATTCTAACATTGTATCAAATTTACTATTATTATAATTAGTATACAGATTGTATATTGTTTTTCGTTGTACCAATAAATTTAATATTTGTGTATCTATTTCATTTAATGAATGTAATATTTCTTGATTCAATTCTATTTCTAGATTTTTTATTTCAGCATCCTTTTCGGGATGTTCTTCAATTGTATTCATTTATATTAATAAATGATATTACTGTTAAATCATTGAAATATTAAATAAAAATTGATTTAATATAAAGATATTTTAATACTTATAAATAAATGAATGAATTATATTTGAAAAAAATATACGATGATATATTTTTAAATTGTGATCTAAATAAAGAAGATTTGTATGATAATGATGTTTTTAATACCCTTGAATATTTAATATTAGATATATACAAAGAATTTAATACTATTGAAAATATAGACACTTTAAAAACAAAAATTAATAGCATTATTAAACAAGAACAAAACAGTGTAGAAAGTCCAATATATGATGAATCTACATTATTGTATTTAGAAAATCATATAAAATATTTAGAAACAATACCACAGCCTGAACAAAGAACTAAGGAATGGTATATATTTCGAAATAACAGATTAACTGCTAGCGATTTTTACAGTGTTATTGATAAGAATGATGGTGCTAAAATAAATGATTTAATTCAAGCAAAATGTGGTATATTGAAACCATTTTTGACAAATGCCGCTATATTACATGGTGTAAAATTTGAGCAAATTGCCACTGAGATTTATGAGAAACGAAATAATTTGAAAATATTGGAATTTGGATGTATTCCACATCCAACAATATCTTTTTTTGGGGCATCTCCAGATGGAATAGTTAGTTATGAAAGTAACAATAAAAATTATGTGGGACGAATGCTAGAAATAAAATGTCCTAAATCTAGAAAAATAACAGGTATAATTCCAGATGGTTATTATGCTCAAATTCAAGGTCAATTAGAAGTGTGTGATCTAGAACTATGTGATTTTTTGGAATGCGATTTTCAAAAACATTCAACANAAGAAGCCTTTTTTAATGATAGTAATCCAGAAAAAGGTGCTATAATAGAACTATATGACACAAAACTAAAAAAAACGNTTTATCACTATTCAAAAGATGTCCATATTCAAGATAAAACACAGTTTAAAATATGGAGCGATAGTATTATCAATTCTATTTTTGATGAAAAAAATAATCATTTAGAATATTTAACAACTGTATATTGGTATTTGAATAAATTGAATGTTGTATTAGTAAAACGCGATCGTCAGTATTTTAATACAAATTATATTAAAATAAAACATTTTTGGGACAATGTATTGAAATATAGAAAAATTGGAATAGATAAANTAGAAACTAAATCTAAGAAAAATGTATACTCTTATAAAGAACCTGAACTAAATTTTATAGATTAATACAAATAATCNATAACAACTGATGGATGATCTATAATATATTGTTTATTATAATTAATTTTTTTTTCAAGCAATTCGATTAGTTTATGATAAATTTTTCGCAAACAAATTGTATCTGATGTAGCACGATGTGTACCACACGTTACATTGAAATAGGTTGCCAGCGACTTCATAGAATAACTAGTCAAATTTGGCAATAGTTTTTTAGCCAAATTAAGTGTATCAATAAATTCAATATGTTTGTAATGAATATAGTTTGATGGATTTTTTTTATTGTATTTTTTGATAGCATTAATAAGGAANAGTCTATCAAATGCNTCACAATTATGTGCAACCAAATAAATATTATTGGATTCCATATCAAAATTAATAAATTTCATGATTTCCGAAATATGGTAATTCATTTTTCNTTTGTCTTCTAGTTCATCTGGATGAATTCCAGTAATTTCNGTAATCTTTTTACTAAACTTTGNACCAGGATTAACCAATCCACTTATAATCAAATTATAATCTTCTAGTGTATCGCTATCAATACTTTGNGAATCTTCTTGAATAAGCGCATATTCTATAATCTTATTATGATATGGATTCAATCCAGTTGTTTCAAAATCGAAATAAATAAGATCAGAATGTTCTTTAATATCTGTATTTTCTGGGAAGAAATAATCGATAAGTGTAGTAAATGGTGTCAAGAATGCGTTGATCATTGTGTAAGTTATATAAACATTAATTTAAATGTTTAAATCAATTTTCTCAAATTAAAATATTTTTTAAATATATCTAAAAGGATGATGGATTATAATAATAATATGGAATTAGATTATGTTACTAAAAGGGATGGAACTTCGGAAGAAATACAATTTGATAAAATATTACGTCGAATTAAAAAATTATCCGAAAAATTGACTATAAATCCATCAAAAGTAACACAAAAGGTGTGTTCGCAAATATATCCAAATATTCACACATCAGAAATAGATGAATTGGCTGGACAAATTTGTGCGTCATTATCGACCGAACATCCTGATTATGGAATATTGGCTTCTAAAATAGTAGTATCTAATCATCATAAAAACACGTATCCATCATTTACTGAAACAAGCAAGGCTTTATTTGATGAAGGATTAATTAGTAAAAAGGTATTCTCAATTATAAAGACACATGGAACTAAATTAAATGATGTTATAGATTATAATCGAGATTTTTTGATTGATTATTTTGGATTTAAAACATTGGAAAAAAGTTATTTAATGAAGATTAATAACAAAGTTACCGAACGACCACAAGATTTATTTATGAGAGTTTCAGTCGGTATTCATCATAACGATATCAAAGAAGCGATTGAAACCTATAATTATATGTCCAACAAGTATTTTACACACGCCACACCAACATTATTCAATTCTGGAACATCGCGACCACAATTATCCTCATGTTTTTTATTATCAATGAAAGATGATAGTATAGATGGTATTTTTTCTACATTGAAGGATTGTGCTTTGATTTCTAAATGGGCCGGTGGTATTGGATTACATGCCCATAATATTCGATCAAAAAACAGTAAAATAAAAGGGACAAATGGAATATCAAATGGCTTAGTTCCTATGTTAAGAGTATTCAATAATACTGCTCGATATGTTGATCAAGGAGGTGGAAAGCGTAATGGTTCTATCGCAATATATTTAGAGCCATGGCATAAAGACATTAATGATTTTTTGCTGCTCCGTAAAAATCATGGTAATGAAGAAGATCGTGCCCGAGATTTATTTTATGCTTTATGGATTCCAGATTTATTTATGGAGCGTGTCAAAGAAAATGGTAAATGGACATTATTTTGTCCAAATGAAGCCCCTGGCTTAGCAGATTGTTATGGTGAAGAATTTAACAAGTTGTATTCGAAATACGAGAGTGATCCAATATATAATGGTAAAACAGTTGATGCTCGAGAATTATGGTTTACTATTTTAGAATCACAAATTGAAACTGGAAATCCATATATATGCTACAAAGATGCTGCCAATAATAAATCTAATCAACAGAATTTAGGCACTATTAAATCAAGCAATTTATGTACAGAAATTATGGAATATTCTTCTCCTAAAGAATATGCTGTATGTAATTTAGCGTCAATTGGTCTATCTAAATTTGTTATTGATGGTGTATTTGATTATGAATTGCTTTATAAAGTTACTAAAATAATTACAAAAAACTTGAATAAAGTCATTGATATTAATTATTATCCAATACCCGAATGTGAATATTCTAACAAATTACATCGACCAATTGGCATTGGTGTTCAAGGATTGGCTGATGTATTTGCCATGATGAAATTGCCATTTGATTCAGAAGAGGCTTCTAAAGTAAATAATAATATTTTTGAAACNATTTATTATGCTTCCATTGAAACATCATATGAAATATCAAAAAAACGAGAAACCGTAATATCTAGGATTAAGGAATTAATGAAGCAGAAGTGGACTCCAGATTCTTCTGATGTTGTTCCGGGTGGGGAGTTTAGAAAAGAATTAGCAAACTTGAAAAAAATTCATAAACCAACAAAAGAAGAACTTGTTAAAGAATCATTTTTAGGTAGTTATTCTAGTTTTGAAGGAAGTCCATTATCAAAAGGGTTATTTCAGTTTGATATGTGGGGGGCATCTGGTAGTGATCGATATGATTGGGAATCATTACGAGGTGAAATAATGAAACATGGTATTAGAAATAGTTTGTTGGTAGCACCGATGCCTACAGCATCAACATCGCAGATTTTAGGGAATAACGAATGTATTGAACCATTTACATCTAATATATATTTACGAAGAACATTGGCTGGTGAATTTGTAGTGATAAATAAATATTTAATACGTGATTTAATAGAATTAAATATATGGAATGATAATCTTAAAAATCTGATTATCAAAAATAATGGTAGTATTCAAAGCATAGATAACATACCCGATAATATAAAGGCTATTTATAAAACAGTGTGGGAAATTGGAAATAAGACATTGATTAATATGGCTGCTGATAGAGGACGATATATATGTCAGTCACAAAGTTTGAACTTATTTATGGAAAAACCAGATTTTAATAAGTTATCAAGCATGCACTTTTATTCTTGGACAAAGGGGTTAAAAACTGGCATTTATTATTTACGAACAAAACCAGTGTCACAGGCACAACAATTTACGATTGAACCTGAATATAACCCAAACAATGATGGAAATTTTGTATGTAAAAAAGACGATCCAGAATGTTTGGCGTGCGGGTCATAAAATTTATTAAAATTAGTTACTATAATAAATGTCTAAAAAATCGATTGTAAAAGGGAGTACACATAAAATACGTTCTCTAAAATATATATTACGAAATGGTAACATTGTTAAATATCGTCGATCTTGGAAATCATTATGTAAAAAAATGAATAAAAAATCAAAAAAACAAGCAGTTTGTTATAAAAGTAATACACACGTATGTATTGATGATTATGATTGGGCGGAAAGTACCAAATTTTAATGATACATTAGATAATGATTTACTACATTTAAGATAAATGTTTATTAAATAGTGTTGTTGATGCTTCTAAAGCACCTTCTATCCATGCTTGTCTTGAACTGTATGAATCGCCGCAAATAAATAAGTTATATTTAGATGGTTTTAATATTTTAATTTTTAATTTATCGCTATTATAATTTGGTTTCCAATATGATGCTCCTTCTACCCAATAATGGTTTAAAATATGTTTGGGTTGACTAATTTTTTTATCTGGAAATATTTTATTTAATTGTGTTGTTAGTTCAAGTTTCTGTTGTTTTTCATTCATTTTATGCCAATATCTAGCATTTTTTCCATCGGTATATGATATCATTATCAATCCAGTTTTTTCATTTATAGGTATAATATATTTTATCTTTTCATTTGTCACAATTTTAGGTAAATCTTTGAACCATACTTTATCATAAACAGCATATATGCGAAGTAATGGTTCAACTTTAACAGAATGTATTAAACTATCTATTTTGAATTGTTTCAAAAATCTCATTTTCTGTATATTTAATCCATCACATGCTAATATTACATTATCACTATTTTTGGTAATAATCGTATCATTGTATTTAAAATAGCATTCAAACGATTTATTTATTACTTTTAAATTAGATAACATATGGTTTAATTTTATTTTTCCACCACGTTGAACAAAATCTTGTTTCATTTTTTGAATCAATTGACTTAATCCACCATTTAATATATAAAATTTAAGTTTATTATTAAGATCGACTTCCAATAATCTTAAAGCATCATAGGCATTCGTAATACATATTTCAGAGTAATATGGATAACTATGTTTCAAAAAATCGGCGGTTTGTTTATCATATACTTCTTCTATAACATCATACAATACTTTAGATTGTAAATAATGTTTAGTAAATGTGTGTTTGAACAATTTTTCTAATAATTCATCGACTGTATCAACATAAGAAGATGTAATATTTTTAGTAAATACTACAGTAGTTTGTGTGGGTATTTCAATAATCTTAGAATATAAATTATATTTTTTTAATAATGATAATAGATGAACATGATTTCTATTAAATCTTGCAGCACCTGCTTCATATTTTATAGTTTTTCCATTTATTTTAGGTTTATTGGTATATATTCGTCCACCAATATATGACGATTTTTCATAAATAACAATATTTTTAGTTGGATATTTATGTAATAGTTTAAGTCCAATATTCAATCCACTAATACCACATCCAATAATTGTATAATCCATATATATAGATTATATTTTATTCATTTGTATTTATTCGTTAGTATTTTCTTCATCAATTTTTGTTAATATTGGTTTAAATAAATTTGGTTTATAGATAGGGAGTGTATATCTTTCATTAATATATTTTGTTTTATATTCGTTTATAACATTATTATACATANTNANTTTATTTCTTTGTATTTCNNTTGNTTCATNATTNTTNAANTTTNNATANCTAAAATAGGNNCCCATTTAAAATAACTATTATAAAATAATTANGAANTGAACGTTTAAAAAATTTATATTAAATTTATAATGATAGATATTGTATTTATAATAGTAGTTGTATTGATAATTAT
>JGI24005J15628_10001332_pt1 | contig 13259 bp, 12 predicted proteins | sample LinPmetageLP40_FD_15628 | JGI IMG/M metagenome (IMG submission 15628)
AGTGCTTACATTGACTATAATGGAGCTGTAGCAGCCTCTACTGTAGGTGATAGTATGGATGAGTTGAAAGAGGGGTTAAATGAGTCTTTAGCCTTATTTATCGAGGTATGCGATGAAGATGAGATCGATGTGTCAGAATTGAAGGATGTCAATATTGAACTTAAACTTGATGTAAAGCAGTTGTTTAAACAATATAACACTTTAAACGTGTCTGGCTTTGCCGTTTATGCAGGAATAAATAGAAGCCTTTTAGGACAATATGTAATTGGATTAAAAACCCCTTCAGAAAAACAATCAAGAAAAATAATAGATAACATTGAAAAGTTAGGCAAAGAGTACTTGTCTATGGCTTAATCTACCTAATAATTTAAAGCATTCACTAGCTGAATGTGCTTGAATTGTTGAATCAATCAATTCTATTTAGCCTAGTTATACCTTAAATGGCATATCTTTCAAGTTGTTATCATTTCGCAGATGACATAATCACAGTGCTTACAACTTCATTATTATCTAGATGAAATTAGAAATATTAGACTGGGCAATTATTATTGCATTTTTTGCCATTTATTTATCAATCGGTTACTTAGTATCCCGAAAATCTTCCAAAAATTCTGAAGACTTCTTTTTATCAGGTCGAAGCATGCCTTGGTGGCTATTAGGAGTGTCTATGGTGGCGACTACTTTCTCAGCTGACACGCCAAATTTGGTGACTGGGCTGGTAAGAGAACAAGGAGTTGCAGGGAATTGGGGATGGTGGGCTTTTTTACTAACTGGTATGCTCACGACATTTGTATATGCAAAACTTTGGAGAAGGTCTGAAGTACTGACAGATATTGAATTCTATGAATTAAGATATAGTGGTAAGCCAGCAGCTTTCCTTCGCGGATTCCGCGCCTTGTACTTGGGACTGATATTCAATGTGCTGGTGATGGGTACGGTATCCCTTGCTGCGGTAAAATTCGGTGAAATAATGCTTGGTATGCCAGGGTGGCAAACTTTATTGATCACAGGCTCTATTACGCTTATATATAGCACATTGGGTGGATTGAAAGCTGTTATTTTGACCGATTTCATCCAATTCACCATAGCCATGATCGGTTCTATCTGGGCATGTTGGTACATCCTTGATCTTGAACAAGTCGGGGGACTATCCGAGCTCATACAACATAAAGATGTGATCAGTAAGATGTCATTACTTCCAGATTTCGGTCAACCTTCACAATGGATTCCCATCCTTCTTGTTCCATTGGCTGTGCAATGGTGGGCATCTTACTATCCTGGTGCTGAGCCTGGTGGTGGTGGATATATCGCACAGCGCATGTTTTCTGCCAAGGATGAGAAAAATGCCATGTCGGCAACTTTGTTTTTCAACATCGCGCATTATGCGCTTCGACCTTGGCCGTGGATACTGATTGCCTTGGCCTCTATAGTTATCTACCCCAATCTCACAGATATTCAGGCTGCATTCCCCAACCTCCCAGCAGACAAACTAGGGCATGATGTAGCCTATCCCGCCATGCTCACCTTACTCCCAACTGGTCTTTTGGGGCTGGTTGCAGCTTCACTGATTGCTGCATTTATGTCAACCATGTCCACTCAACTAAATCTAGGTGCCTCCTACTTAGTCAATGACCTCTACAAAAGATTTATCAAGCCTGAAGCAAGCGAAGAAGAACTGGTAAGTGCNGGAAGGCTTTTCTCGGTGTTGTCTATGATCCTTGGGCTTGGATTAGGACTAGTGCTCAATGATGCAACCCAGGCTTTCAATATTCTATTGTTACTTGGTGCAGGAACAGGAGCTATCTATATTCTTCGCTGGTTTTGGTGGCGCATCAATGCCTATACAGAAATCATTGCGATGGCAGCATCATTGATATTCGCTATATACCTTTCTTTTATTCATGATCATCTAGGTATTTTCCCTCTTGAAGCTTGGCAAAAAACCATTTTAGGCGCAGTCTTGACCACCATCACCTGGATCATTGCCACCTATTTGACACCAGCTACTGACCAACAAACCTTGCGTTCCTTTTATCAAAAAATAAAGCCATCAGGTATTGGTTGGGACAAGGTAATAGAAGATGCCAAAAAAGAAGGCGTAGAAATAGACAAAGAGCATGGTCAATTTCCACTAGAACTCTTGGGCATGGTAACTGGATGTATTACTGTATTCAGTGCCTTGTTCACTACTGGATTCTTGCTGTATGGAGATAACACAAAGGCCGTGACATTTGGTGTAATTACAATTGTAGGAGGCTATATCATAGCCAAGGTTACTCAAAAACTTAAATTTCAATAAAAATTGGGTGGATCTAGAATAACGAAGTTTGCTCTCCTTTATGAACGCCATTGTCTGCGGGTGCAGCTACTTTGACTTTTTTAGGTTTTGAAACTTTTGCAGGTACTCTGGTTTTCGTTGGACATATAATTTGTCCTCTAATCCATTCAGGGATAGAAACATTGGCTTTTCTCACAACTTCTTGTAGTTGCTCTAGTTCAGTTTTATTGACCTTAAAGGAAACCTGATGAATTCTTGGGTTTTCTTTTTTAAAATGTTCTCCTTTTGGCATAATCTATACTTAGAATACCAAAGATATGTAGAAGATTCGTATCTGTCAACTATTTAGTGTCTCTAAGATGCTTTTCAAATCTGCCGGGGAATAGTTGATCGATTTTAGCGTCTTTTCATCTGCAGTACGATATACAAGCCACTTGCCATCGATCTCTTTGTAATAACATGGTGTTTGTCGATTGTTAGTATAGTGATCCACTGTCGCTTGTGCTTCTTGCTCAGAAACACATGCTTTGCTCATGTTAGATCGCTGTACTTCGTCAAACAACTCCTTGAACTTATCCCCCATTCCAAACTCTAAGATCGCTCCAGAGAGAACGTATTGAATATCACACAGCGCATCTGCCACTTCTACCAAGTCATTGTCCTTTATAGCCTCCTCCAGTTCCTTCAATTCCTCAGCAATTAACTCCACTCTTAGCGCACTTCTTTTTTCACTAGGTATAGTTGGATTGTCTAATACTGGATGTTTGAATGTTTTATGAAACTCTGCGACTTGTTTGAGTGATTCTGGTTGTTGCATTTATTTAGATGTTAGGTTCTTTGTTCTTGGTTCTTAGTTCTTAGTTCTTGGTTCTTTGTTCTTTGCTCTTTGCTCTTTGTTCTTTGCTCTTTGTTCTTTGCTCTTGGTTCTTGGTTCTTTGCTCTTTGTTCTTTGCTCTTTGTTCTTTGCTCTTTGTTCTTTGCTCTTTGTTCTTGGTTCTTGGTTCTCGGTTCTTGGTTCTTGGTTCTTGGTTCTCGATACTTAATACTTAATACTTAATACTTAATACTTAATACTTAATACTTGGTACTATAGCAATTATCACATTTTCAAATTGACGCATCATCAAATTAACTAGGAAAAACCTCCCCAGCCATCAATAAGCTTTCTTTAAAGGCTTCCTTATCCAAATGCAATAATACACCATTCTTTTCAAAAACTGAAAGCATTGTTTCTGTTGCCAAATTCCCCACCAAATCATCTTCAGCCATTGGGCAACCTCCGAAACCTTTCATTGCCCCATCGAATCTTTGACAACCAGCCTCATAGGCAGCTTCTATTTTTTCTACAGCTGTGTTTGGATTGGAATGTAGATGCGCTCCGAACTCGATCGAAGGGTGTGCACTTTTCAAGGTAGTAAACAGTGGTTTGATACTATCTGGGTTGGATACGCCAATCGTATCTGCCAAAGAAATGATCTTGATTCCCAGACTCGCAAGGATATCTGTAAACTGTGCAACGATCTGTGGATCATAGGCATCCAAATATGGATTGCCAAAACCCATGGAGATGTATGCCACAAGTTGTTTATTGTGCTTGACACACAACTCCTGAATTTCATTCAAGGTATTGAGTGCTTCAGTGATTGACTTGTTTGTATTCCGCTGTTGGAATGTTTCGGATATTGAAAACGGAAATCCTAAATAAGCGATTTCTTCATATTTCACCGCCTCTTCTGCCCCACGTACATTGGCTACGATTGCCAGAAGCTTCGAAGTTGTATTGCTCAAGTCAAGTCCAGCGAGTACCTCCGCGGTATCTTTAAGTTGTGGAATGGCTTTAGGTGAAACAAAGCTTCCAAAGTCGATGGTGTCAAATCCTACTTTAAGCAATTGATTGATATAAGCTATCTTTGTATCAGTAGGTATAAACGCTGACAGACCTTGCATCGCATCCCGAGGGCATTCTACTATTTTCATATTCTTGATTCTATTAAAATTGGAGAGATTACAACTATTCCTTCCATTTGATATTGCAACCCATACTTGGGAATTGTTCTTGACTTACTGGGTTGCCATTGATCATGTCATCTAGTGCGCTTCGAATATCCTTACCTGTTAGTGGCTTGCCATTGCCAGGTGATGATTCATCCAATCTACCTCTATAGACAAGTTTCAAAGCATCGTTAAAAATGTAAAAATCAGGGGTACAGGCAGCATGATAGGCTCTGGCTACATCTTGTGTTTCATCATATAAATAAGGAAATGAGTAGCCCCATTTTCTGGCTTCCTCCTTCATCATCTCTGGAGAATCTTCTGGATAGTTTTCCACATCATTGCTGCTAATGGCAATGAGCGATACCCCCATGTCTGAATAGTCATCTGCAAGATTTACAAGCTCCTCACGGATGTGTTTTACATAGGGGCAATGATTGCAGATGAACATCACCAAAGTGGCCTGCTCTCCTTTCAAACTCTGTAAATCAGCCTGCTCACTAGAAACAGTATCTGGAAGACTAAAGTCAGGAGCAACCACTCCCAACGGCAACATGTTAGATGGTAATAATGACATACGCCTATTTTTATTCAAATATACGTGCATGACTTAAAATACGAGTCTATTACCAACTGTTTTTTATTATGAGGTAGGTTCTACCACGAATTTAGTGAAGATAGTATTGAAGAGGTTGCAAGATTCAGAGTTTCTATTCCTATAAAAATTGATTTGCTGTGACTATCCTAATGAAACAACCTAACCATAAAGTGCGCTATACTTTGCGGCAAAGTCGTAAAAAGCGTTGCGACTTGAGCCATTTTATTGTGTTCCTTGTGGTTCTCTCCAAGCTCAGACGTCCGTTTTATCTCCAGTATCACAACTCTGACAAGCCCATTCTATCACAAAACCTCTTGCACTACTTAAAACCAAGGGGTTCTTCATGAACCGAGTCGTGCCGCCACTATGTTTGCATAAGATTGGGTAGTTGCAGTGACAATTACATCTAAAAGTAAGTGGTGGCACGATTAAGATAGTCTTTGAAAAGTAAAAGCGATTTCCCTGAATTTGTTTAGGCAATCGTTTCAATACTCCTTATCTCTCGAAAGATTGATTCCACTCCGAAAACAACCATTTTTCACAAAAAGAATTGTTTTGGATGCCTGCCTGACCTGATTGCCCGGGTGTTTTTATTTTTTTGAGATCAGGTGATGCCTGAGTATCAGATAATTGATGAAAATGACGCCAAAAGAAACTTTTTTTTGATTCTGTGTGCTTTCGGAGTGGGCTCAAGGTTACATTCTTTACGTGAATGGGAGAAACATTAACTTTTCATTTACATTTGTGATTTGATACGCATGTTACAAATAGAGCACTCGTTTTATGCTGATTGCACGAACCAAATAATGAAAATAGGCTTACTTTCAGACACCCATAGCTATTTAGATCCTAAGATATTTGACTACTTCTCCGAATGCGATGAAATATGGCATGCAGGAGATATAGGAGATATAAGCATCTGCGATCAACTGGCAGCCTTCAAACCACTCATTGCAGTTCATGGCAATATCGATGATCAACTCATACGAAGCACCTATCCAGAAGACCAAGTATTTGAAAGAGAAGACTTCAAGATTTGGATCACTCATATTGGTGGATACCCTCCCAAGTACACCCCAAAGATCAAAGTAAGATTAAGCGAGTTGCAACCAGACCTATTTGTGTGTGGTCACTCTCACATCCTCAAAGTGATATCAGACCCCAACTTCAACAATCTCCTTCACCTCAATCCTGGAGCTTGCGGTAAGCATGGCTTTCATCAGGTTAAAACATTGCTGCGTTTCGATCTCAAAGAAAAAAAAATAAGCAATATGCAAGTCATAGAACTTGGCAAAAGGGCATAAAAAAACCCCAGCAAGTGCTGCGGTTTTTTTACCTGATCAGTTTCCTGATTATTTTTCTTCTTTAGCTTCTTTTTTAGGAGCTGCTTTCTTTGCCGCTGGCTTTTTTGCTGCAGGCTTTTTTGCTGCAGGCTTCTTTTCAGCTTTCACTTCTTCTACAGGAGTTGCTTCTGCTTTAGGCGCTTTAGCCACTGCTTCTTTCTTAGGCTCTGCTTCTTTCTTAGGCTCTACTTCTTTTTTTTCTTTAGCCGCCTTCTTAGGAGCTGCTGCAAAGCTTGCTTTTATCTCCTCTACATCTACATTTTTCATCACAGGCTTAGCTGTAAGTTGTTGTATAGTAGCTCTTCTTATTGAAGCAGTTTGCTTATTTCTTTTTGCTTTTCTTTTTAGTCTTGTAACAGCCATTTTCTAAACGATTAATCAAATGAGGTGCAAATGTAACGATTAATTCTAAAGTAGAAAATTATACTTCAATTTTTGTAGATTTGCACAAGTGAAAACAGCTAATGTTTGGAGTATATCTCACTGATATGTTTCATACATTGCTGATGGTCAGGAAGAATCTTACAGCATTTGTTTATTAGCAAGTTAAAAAAAGTCGACAATCAATGAGTCAAAAACCCACCATTCCTAAAGGCACCCGTGATTTCGGCCCAGAAAAAATGGGCAAACGAAACTTTATATTCAACACCATTAAGGGTGTTTTTGAAAAATACAGCTTCTTACCTTTGGAAACACCTACCATGGAAAACCTCTCGGTACTTACCGGAAAGTATGGTGATGAGGGGGATCAGCTGGTTTTTAAAATTCTCAACTCAGGTGACTTCCTATCCAAAACTTCCGAGGAAGATATAAAAAATGGACACAAACACTTATTGCCGAAAATATCGGAAAAAGGCTTACGCTACGACCTCACTGTCCCATTTGCAAGGTATGTCGTGATGAACCAACACGAGATTACTTTTCCATTCAAGAGATATCAAATTCAGCCTGTCTGGAGAGCTGATCGCCCACAAAGAGGCCGATACAGAGAGTTCTATCAATGCGATGCAGACGTAGTGGGCACCAAATCATTGCTCTGTGAAGCGGAAATTATTTTGATGATCAATGAAGTCTTCTCACAGTTGGGCATCACGGATTTTGATATCAAAATCAACCACAGACAAATACTTACTGGGATCGTGGAATATATTGGGGGTGCTGGAAGTGCTTCGAACTTTTTTGTAGCCATAGACAAGCTAGACAAAATTGGCTTGGACAAAGTACTTGAAGAATTAAGATCAAAAGGTTTTGATGATGCATCTCTCAAACTGCTTACCCCTATTTTATCACAAAATGGAAATGTCTCAGAAAATATATCCTACTTAAAAGAGCTGTTTAATGAAAGTGAAAGTGGTGCGAAGGGTGTGCAGGAAATCGAACAACTGTTAAGCTATTTGGATCAGTTTTCACTGAAGGAAAGTCACATAGACTTAGATGTAACATTGGCTAGGGGTCTCTCCTACTATACGGGAACTATATTTGAAGTGAAAGTCAACAATGTCAGCATCGGTAGTCTGAGCGGAGGTGGTAGATATGACGACCTCACCGGGGTTTTTGGTTTGAAAGATGTGTCTGGAGTTGGATTCTCATTTGGCGTAGATCGGCTATATGATGTCATGGAAGAATTGGAGCTATTTCCTAAAGAAGCCATTTCATATACCCAGGCTTTGGTTGTCAATTTTGGAGAAGAGACCTTGTCTCATCATATATCATTGCTGGCTGCACTGCGCGCTGCTGATATTAAATCGGAACTATATCCAGATGAAGTCAAGCTGAAAAAGCAAATGAACTACGCCAACAAAAAGAATATTCCCTATGTCATCTTAATGGGTAGTCAAGAAGTTGAAGCGGGCAAATTCACATTGAAGGATATGGTGAGCGGCACGCAGGAATCACTCTCAGCAGAAGATATTATCAAGCATATTCAACAATCATAAATGGCATCAATGCACGAAATAAGCAGCAAAGCATTAAATATTTCTGACATAGTAACTATTGTCAAGAACAAAGTGCAACTCCTACTTTCAAAGGAAGCCAAAACAAAAATAATTAAGTGTCGTGCGTATTTGGATCAAAAAATCCAACAATCCGATGATCCCATTTATGGGATAAATACAGGTTTTGGATCGTTGTATAGTCAGAATATTGCCAAAGAAGAATTGTCAACGCTTCAGTATAATTTAGTGAAATCACATGCCTGCGGAACAGGTGCGGAAGTGCCTCAAGAAATTGTGCAGCTTATGCTGTTGCTTAAAATCCAGTCCCTGTCCTATGGTCATTCTGGAATACAATTGGCAACAATAGAGCGGTTGATCGACATGTACAACAATGGAGTGTATCCAGTAATTTATGAAATGGGATCACTGGGTGCATCGGGGGACTTAGCACCACTTGCGCATCTCTCTCTTCCATTGATCGGGCTAGGGATGGTCGATCATCAGGGAAAAAGAATCTCAGGAGAAGTGTTGAATCAGCGAATGAACTGGAAAGCCATTCCTCTCATGTCCAAAGAAGGGCTTGCATTGCTTAATGGCACACAACTGATGAGTGCTTATGGCGTTTGGGCATTGATCCAGTCAGATCGCATATTGACATTGGCCAACACGATAGGCACACTTTCAGTAGATACATTTGACGGACGTATAGAAGCTTTCAGTCCATTGGTACATCAAATCAGGACACAGACGGGGCAAATATCTGTAGCTCAAAAAGTGCGTGAATTGCTGGACAGTAGTGAATTGATCACACAACCTAAAAAACATGTACAAGATCCCTATTCATTTAGGTGCATCCCACAAGTTCATGGTGCGACCTCTGATGCCATAGATTATATAAGAGGCGTGTTTTTGAAAGAAATCAATGGAGTGACCGACAATCCAAACATATTTCCAGACGAAGACCAGATCATCTCAGGCGGCAACTTTCATGGCCAACCCTTGGCGATCACATTGGATTTCTTGTGCATTGCCATGGCAGAATTGGGCAGTATTTCAGAAAGGAGAACCTATCAATTGATCTCTGGCTCAAGAGGATTACCTAATTATCTGGTAGCTAACCCTGGGCTAAATTCAGGCTTGATGATCCCACAATACACCGCTGCTTCGCTTGTTAGCCAGAACAAACAACTTTGTTCACCAGCTTCAATAGACTCAATCGTTTCTTCCAATGGTCAGGAAGATCATGTGAGTATGGGCGCAAATGCGGCTACAAAGAGTTACAAATTGATCAACAACCTGTATTCAATACTAGCGATTGAATTGATTACTGCGTCCCAGGCTTTGGAGTTTAGAAGACCACTGAAGACTTCTCTGGCATTAGAAGAGGTGGTTAACAATTTCAGAAAAGAAGTGTCGTTTATTGAAAATGATCGCTTATTGCATGATGACATGACTGCCGCAGAGCAATTTTTAAAAACCTACGCCATCTAATTTGTTTAAAAAACAATTCATATATCACCTTCTTTTCTTGTCAATACTTTTGACAGGCAGTTATGGATACAGCCAAACGAGTGCCCAAGGTAGGTTTACAGTGGATTTTATTGAAGGTTGCAACACATTGGATGTCATCATTACACCAGATCCAGTATCGTTCCCCTGCCCATGCAATGTTTATTTTGATGGAGGTAGTGGCAATCCAGTAGACGACAACATAGGCGCTGGAGAATTGACCAAAACTGTCACCTATACAGAGCCAGGAACTTATAATTTAATTGTTGTTCACGAAGGATTAGATCGCGATAGCATCCAAATAGTAGTAAATGACAATATCCCTCCAGAATTTATTGCTTCATCTTGTAGCAATCGGCAAGTGGACATCAATATCACAGATACCAATTATGACGACTATATTGTCAATTATGGAGATGGTAGTCCGACTGATACAGTAACCAATGGCAACAACCCCTCAACATATACTTATGCCACCACTGGAAGTTATAACGTTATCATAAGAGGTGTAAACACCAATGCAAAAGATAACTGCGACAGCAATTCAAGTAGCGTCCAAATAGTAGAAGTTTTAGCAGATGCAACAATCACCGATCTATCACTTTCATCTACCAGTGAAGCAATCTTAGGGTTCACAGCAGTCAACAACGTGCAGTATTATTTAGAAATCCAGGTCAATGATGACAATGTAAATGGTTTTCAAAGATATCTACCTGATCCATTGACTTCATCACCGCTCACGATCGCAGACAACAATCTAAATTTTGACACCAATTTTTACTGTTTCCGCATCGCTACTTTTGACCCCTGTAATAACAGCGTCAACAGTTATTCAAATACATTTTGCTCTATTGATTTAGAAGAAATCACCGTGAACAATCTAGAAAACCTGATTGAGTTTAGAACTGCTGGAACCGGACTTATAGAACATGAAATCAATAGAGATGGATCAGATATATTCTCTCTCACCAGTAGCACTATTCATAATGATAACTTAGGGATCATCTGCAATACTGAATATTGTTATAAAATAATATCTACCTACAACCTCAATGGAAATACCATCACAAGTACATCTCTGACAAAATGCGCAACAGCCCTATCCCTCAATACACCTTCTCAAATATCAGACATCAGTATTGACGCTACATCTGACCCGATTCTTACATGGAGTGCTCCAACCAACTTCGTGACTGATGCGTATGAAATAAGTTCGCAAACGGTAGTATTAGGCACATCCACCACCACTACTTATACTGACAGCACTACCGATCCTGCTCAAGCTCCTGCATGCTATCGAATCGGATACATAGACGAATGTGGCAACACAGCAGATCTAAGTAATAGTATTTGTAGCATTTTTTTATCACAGCGCACTTCCAATGATGTCACCACACTTCGCTGGACTACTTTCGATGGCTGGAGTACTGGTGTGCGGGAATATCAGTTGGTAAGAAATGGCGCAGTCATCAACACAAGTACAAACACCTCATACGAACTACCCAGCAACCAAGATATCCAAATTACTACCTATCAGATTGTCGCTATACCAAATGATATCTCACTCTCCAATTCGCTATCGAATGAAATTGAAATTATCAACCGCACAAACATCACTTTCCCAAATGCATTTGTTGCCAATGGGCTCAACAGTGAATTCAAAGTAGTTGGACGATACATTGTCAGTTTTGATTTAAAAATATACTCTCGATGGGGTGAATTAATCGCAAACATTACGAATCCTGACGATGGCTGGGATGGCACCAGTAATGGCAGGTTAGTACCCGAAGGAAATTACATTTATGCTGCGGAGATTGAAGATGAAGCCGGCAATATTTATACAATGAATGGTGCAGTACTATTGATGCGGAAATAAGAGTAGATCCTATATTATTTCACATGATCACTTTGATTTTGCTAACGATCCCTTCATTTTTGCACAAATCTCGTAAACAGACTAAACAACATTAAAAATACGACTATGTTTGACATGATGAAAATGATGGGCAAGATGAAGGAAGTCCAAGCCAAAGTAAAGGAGGCTCAGGCGAACCTTGTTCATATCAAAGCCGATGGTGAAGCGGGTGCAGGAATGGTAAAAGTGACCGTCAATGGTCTCAAGCAAGTAGAGTCTATCAATATCGATGCAGACATCATCAAGCCGGAAGATAAAGAAATGATCCAAGATTTAGTAGTAGCTGCAATCAATAAGGCTATCGCTGAGGTAGAAGTGCTTGCGAAAGACGAAATCAAAAAAAGAACCGATGGATTAATTCCCAATATTCCTGGGTTGGACCTGGGAGGCATGTTCTAGATGAGTACTGTAGCAGTCGTCATACTCAATTACAATGGGAAGGGATTTTTATCACAATTTCTTCCTGGTGTAATAACACATAGTACCGGCTGTGAAATCATCATCGCAGACAATTGCTCTACTGATGATTCGATCAATTTTATTCAAAATTTCTATCCAGAAATCCAGCTCATCCAAATTCCGAATAACAAGGGCTTTAGTGCAGGGTATAATTATGCGCTAGCGCAAATCAACGCTCAGTACTACGTACTTCTCAATTCTGATGTTGAAGTAACACCAAATTGGATCTCTCCCATCATCGATATAATGGAAAAGGACATATCCATTGCCGCAGCACAACCAAAAATATTAGCTCATCACAATAGAAATCAATTTGAATATGCAGGAGCAGGTGGTGGATATATTGATTACTTGGGGTATCCATTTTGCCGAGGACGCATATTTGACACGTTGGAAGATGATTATGGGCAATACGATGATATGAAGCAAGTCTTCTGGGCTTCAGGTGCCTGCCTATTTATAAGATCGGCTATATACCATGAACTTGGCGGGCTAGATGATGATTTTTTTGCGCATATGGAAGAGATCGACCTTTGCTGGCGCATCAACAATGCGGGACACAAAGTGATGTACAATGGACAAAGCGCTGTTTACCATGTTGGCGGTGGTACGCTTCCCAAATCCAGCCCGAGAAAAACCTATCTCAATTTCAGAAATGGATTGTCTTTGCTTTTCAAGAATTACGATACAGTTGACCTATTAGCTAAACTCCCTGTCAGAATTTTACTTGACATTGTCGCAGCATTCAATTTTTCGCTTGGCGGCTCCATTAAGAATGGATGGGCTGTCGTCAAAGCGTTGTTTCATTTCCTTGGCAAGACACCTTCAAATTGGCAGAAAAGAAAAAAGGTGCAACAATTAAGAAAAAAAAATGTTCCAACTAAACTATATCAGAAGTCTATAGTGTACCGCCATTTCATTCTTAATAAGAAGACTTTTAATGAATTGTAAATAGTTGGTCTAGTGTCAAGTCAAGTGTACTGTGTCGTATAAGTTGCCGATATTTTTGTTCTAGCCGATGCGAAAAATATGAGCCTAGCCATAGTTAAGGAATTGTTAAAAAACAACTCATCGTTTTGACTCTTTCTTTTTCCTTTTCCAGCATTAAAATTTTAAACCATTCAAGTAGGTATAAATTCAGAACAACTGACTCAAGGGAATTAAGCTGACCCCACTTTATAGAATAATGTAAGATTTGAGTCAGGGAATTTGGTTTGAGTTTCGTTTA
>JGI24005J15628_10001335_pt1 | contig 13245 bp, 13 predicted proteins | sample LinPmetageLP40_FD_15628 | JGI IMG/M metagenome (IMG submission 15628)
TACAAAGTTGTAGAGCAACCTCTTGAGGAAGGTATTGATAAGAATAATAAAGCAGAGACAAAACAAGAAAAACTGGAGCCTGCAGTTAAGCAGGTTGTTCCTAATCAAGCGAGTAAAAAGAATAAGTCAATCTTTGGGTTTATTAAAGATTTAATTACCCCAAGCAATGATGAAGAAACAATTAAAACTTTAGAGAAGGATACTCCATCAGAGGAAATTATTAATGAAGAAGGTGAAAGTTTAAAGGCAGAAAGTCACCAAAGAAATAATAGAAACAGAAGGAATAATCGAAACAGAAAATCAAATTATAAGGATAGATTTTCTAAAGATAACGCACCAAATCATTCTGATTTTTCTTCTAATAAAAAAGTACCTGAAAAGCAGTTAGAAGATACCTCACCAAATACTATTAAAGCTGAAGAAAAGCCCGTGCTGGCCAAAAAACCAATTTCAACTAAACCAAATAGGAAGAAAGCTGAAAAATTACCTAAAGTTGATCTAAATAGTGTTGGCTTAAAGCTAGTTGAAACTTCAAGCAAACTTATTACGGAGCCTAAAAAAGAAAATCCAAAAAAGGTATCTCCTAAAAAGGTTGCTGACTGGCAAAAACAAAAATCAGATAAAAAAGACACCAAGGGATTGGTAATGGTTGAGACTAAAAAAACTAAGGCAACACCAAAAACTAAGGCAACACCAAAAACAAAAGCGACGCTAAAAACAAAGAAAGGTAAAGTTACTTCAAAAAAAGATTAAGTAAGTAATAGCCAATAAAACAAAAAAGTAAGGCGCCAATTACATTTAGAACAGCAAAGAAAATACCTAGAGCTATTTCACCTCTCAAAAAGAGGTTGAGTAGCTCCATGGAATAAGTTGAAAATGTTGTGAAAGCACCTAAAAAACCTACATTTAAGATTAATTTGATTTCTTCAGATACATGAATAGATGTACTCTGAATTGCAGCAAAGGATATACCGATAATTAAACCCCCTATAAGGTTAACTACAAGTGTTCCATGAGGTAAGGAAGGGTCAACAGTTGATAAGAAATATGTTACCAGCCATCTTAACCAAGCACCAATAGCTGCTCCAAAGCCAACTAACATAAAATTTGAGAAAGTGAACATAATGTTAAATTTTAATAAAATGTTCTCTGTAATATTTTAATTCCTCAATTGATTCTCTTATATCAGCCAAAGCTTCATGCTTACCACCCTTCTTGAAACCATCTATTAATTCTGGCTTCCAGCGTTTAGCCAGTTCTTTGAATACACTGACATCTAAATTACGGTAGTGGAAATAAGATTCAAGATCGGGCATATAGTTTGCTAAAAACCTCCTATCCTGACAGATTGAATTTCCACACATTGGGGATCTATTTTTTCCTACAAACTTTGCAATAAATTCAGTCAACTGATGAGTAGCAACCTCTTCAGTGGTAGATGAATTTTTTACTTTTTCAATCAGTCCAGATTTACCATGAGTAGATTGATTCCACGCATCCATTTTTGCTAAGACCTCATCAGATTGATTCAATACAAGCACTGGTCCTTCCTCTAAAATAGTTAAAAAAGGGTCAGTGATAATAATTGCAATTTCAAGGATTCTGTCTGTGTGTGAGTTAAGACCACTCATTTCCATGTCAATCCAAATTAAATTATTATGATTCTTACTCATCATGATTTCCATTAAAATTTATATTTGATACTTAGATTTAAAACTTCATGCTTACTTTTAGCTTATTTTTACTGCACAATACTACTTTAGATATTATAGAGTATAAGCCATGGCTGAAAGCTATCAATTTATTTTTATTTTTTTATTAATATTAACAACGGCTGTTGAATTTTATTTAGGCTATAGACAAAAAAACTTTGTTTTAAAGAATAAAAAAAAGGTTCCCACTGCATTCACAAAAATTATTAAATTAGCTGATCACCAAAAAGCTGCTAATTACACAGTGTCAAAGATAAATTTTAATTCTATTGACCTTGTATTTGGAGCGATAATCTTATATCTGCTTACATTAGGTGGTGGTATTAATTTAATGAACAATTTGATGGGGCAATTTTTTGAAAATCCATTATTAAATGGAGCCTTAACCATTACCAGTATATTTGTAGCTCTTCAACTGATAAATTTACCCTCTTCTATTTATCAGACATTTGTAATAGAGACAAAATATGGCTTCAATAAAATAACACCAAAATTATTTTTTATAGATCAAATGAAATCAGTAATTATTATGATTATTTTATCAGCAGTCGTTTCCTTTGCTGCACTTTGGATTTTGTCTGCGCTTGGTAATGAATGGTGGTTATGGCTCTGGATTTTCTTAAGCATTCTTTCGCTTATAGGTATCGCATTAGCTCCCGTTTTAAAACAATTATTTAATAAATACACACCAATAAAAGACAAAAACCTAAAGAAGAATATAGAAAAATTATTAAGGCGATGCGGTTTTGAGTCTAGTGGCTTATTTGAGATGAATGGCTCTTTGAGGAGTACGCATGGTAATGCATTCTTTGGTGGATTTGGTAAAACAAAAAGGATTATATTTTTTGATACCTTACTCGAAAAACTAGATACTAAAGAAATTGAGGCAGTTATTGCTCATGAACTAGGCCACTTCAAAAGAAATCATGTTAAAAAACTATTAGTAATTCAAGTCTCTTTAATTTTCTTTAGTTTGTATTTTTTAGGTGGATTAAAAGAAAAAGAAGCCTTTTATAAGGGATTAGGTATTGATAATTTAAATGATGCAAATTTTCTTATATTGTTTACTCTAGTTTTATTGCCTTTTGTAATGTTTTTTGTTGGCCCTTTTATTAGCTGGCTTCAAAGAAAATATGAATTTGAGGCAGATGAATATGCATGTGAATTTGCAAAACCTGCTGATTTAAAACAATCTTTAATTAAATTGTATCGGGATAATGCGTCTACATTAACGCCTGACCCTCTATATTCAGCGTTCTATCACTCACATCCACCAGCATCTATAAGAATTCAAGCTATCGATAAGAACTAGCGATGGAAATTACCACAAGAATGGAATTCGATTCTGGACACAGGATCCCAAATCATAAAAGCATATGTAGAAACCTTCATGGTCACCGTTATGCAATTGAGGTTACGGTTAAAGGAGAAATCGTCAAACAAAGCGATGAATCAGATTTTGGAATGGTAATGGATTTTAAAGATGCAAAAAAACTTATAAAGAAAGTTATTGTTCAGGAATGGGATCATGCCTTCATTGCATATGAAAAAGATTTAGAAGTCATTTCCTTCCTCAATACCCTAGACAATCATAAAACTGTAATACTTAAGAGAGTCCCCACTGCAGAAAATATGGCAGTCACCGCCCTTGAATTACTTTCTAGCGCATTTAAAAAAGAGTTTGGAGAATTCATAAGGCCAACAAAGGTAAGGTTATATGAGACACCTAATAACTGGGCAGATGCACTAGCTAGTTAAGGTTTTTTATATTCACTACCATGATGTTTTAGTGTGTATTTTTTCTAGGTAAGCTTGATGAGATGATGTCTCATCATCATTAGCATGAACAACCTTCAATTTATCATGATCAACTACACCTAAGTGAAGTTCTTTTTCATCTTGAGAAAAATTAATGGCAATATCTTCTTGGCCGCGAGTCATCCCTAAATAAACTTCGCCAAGTAATTGAGCGTCTAAAAGTGCTCCATGCTGACTTCTTTTCGAATTATCCACTTTATAAGCTCTACACAAAGCATCTAAGTTATTTCTTTGTCCAGGCCTTAAATTCCTTGCCATTACCAAAGAGTCTGTAACTTTTTCAATATGCTCCTCTACATTAGCAAGACCTATCCTACCTAATTCCATATTAAGAAAGCCAATATCAAATGGTGCATTATGGATAATCAATTCACTTCCTTGAATAAAATTCAAAAATTCATCGGCTATATCCTTAAATAAACTTTTATCTTTTAAAAAATCTAGTGTAATCCCATGAACCTCTTGGGCAGCCGCATCTATCTCACGCTCTGGATTCGTGTATAAATGAAATTGATTTGATGACAGTTGGCGATTATTAATTTCAACAGCAGCAATTTCTATTATTCTGTGCCCTTGATTCGGATCAAGCCCTGTTGTTTCTGTATCTAAAAAAACTTGCCTCATTATTCCCTCATCATTGAAATGACGCCTTGATTGGCTAATTCATCTGCTTTTTCATTACCCTCGTTTCCTGCATGCCCCTTCACCCATTCCCAATTAATCTTTCTTGAACCTACCGCCTCGTCTAATTCTATCCATAGATCCTTATTCTTAACTGGTTTTTTACTACTAGAACGCCAATTATTTACTTTCCAGGTTTTAATCCACTCACTTATACCCTTCTGAACATATGTAGAGTCCGTATAAATAGTAAGTTCTAGGTTTGATGAAATTTCTTTTAGGGCCATAATAACTGCCATCAATTCCATTCGATTATTTGTTGTTTCATTTTCACCACCAAATAGCTCAATATTTTTTTCACTCTGCATGATGATTGCACCCCATCCTCCAACCCCAGGATTTCCCTTACAAGCTCCATCTGTATAAATTTTAATCATAAGATTTAGTTACCACGACCTTTCTTTGCTTTAATTTATTCCATTTCTGTTTTTTTGGAATTTTTGTAACAGTCACCTTTTCAGCTACTAAAAAATAAATGTTGCCAAAAAGGGGTAACCATCTATTTCCTATCTTTTCTAATTTATCATTAATGCTTGATTTACTATCAAAAATCATTGGCTGATAATGTGCTAATTTAGATTCTCTCAATGTAAACCCAGAGTCCTTTAATAAGTTTTGTACTTTTGAAATGCTTAAAAAACTTCCATTCCAAGGGAAAAAATTATCAAATTTAACTGTTTTTCGTAAGCCAGCAAAGCTGACTGGATTAAATCCACACAAAATTACGTACCCACCAGATACGGTGACTCTAAATAATTCATCCATTAACTTTTTGGGATCTCTAGCCTTTTCAAATAAATGTAAACACAAAACTAGATCAATAGAATCAAAAGCAAAGGGTAGCCACTCTGCATCTAAATCCACATTTTTTTCTTTACCACACCCTATAATCTGATGCTTTATTTTTGCATTTTTAATTAAGTTACTTTTATGCTCACCTAACTGCAATGAATAATAACCAAATTTTTGATCTAAGTACTTTTCTATCACCTTTTGTTCAAAATCAACAAGGCTTTTACCTGATTCACTATCAAACCAATTCATTTTATAAAATATTCCATAAATCTATAGTAAAATTATCAACAATATATGCAATTTAGTCTACCAAAAAATACTAATATATCCATACACCCCATAAAATCTTTTACAGATAATTATATTTGGATGATAAAAAAAAATGAGGATGCAATTATTGTAGATCCAGGAGATGCATCTCCTGTATTGAAAATACTTCAAAAAGAGAAGGTTCAACTTCAAGCCATCTTAATAACCCACAAACATCTAGATCATATCGGTGGTATCAAAGATTTAATTAAAGCCTATCCAAATGTCAAAATATATGGCCCAAAAAATAACTTTAGCTTTACCTATAAGGTAGTTAATAATGATGATCTTATAGTTATTGATAAGCTGGATATTTCATTTAGAGTTATTGAGACGCCAGGTCATACACTTGATCATATTGTATTCGCCGATGAGAATCATCTATTTTGTGGTGATACAATGTTTGGTTGTGGCTGTGGGAAGTTATTTGAGGGCACTTACGTTCAAATGTATACATCCTTAAAGCTCCTATCAAAGTTGCCGAGATCGATAAAAATATTTTGTGCTCATGAATACACAAAAAAAAATATTGAATTTGCACTTATGCTAGAAAAAAATAACGAAGACCTTATAGCAAGAAAAAAAGGGTTAATTGAGGTAGATATTACCCTTCCATCAACTCTTAATGAGGAACTAAAAACAAACCCTTTTCTTCGGTCAAAAAATTTAAAACAATTTAAAGAGCGAAGAATAAAAAAGGATAATTATTAAAATGATTCGATTTTCAAAAAATATTTTCTGTGTTTATCTCAGTTTAATATTCTTAACATTACCTATAAATCTCAAAGCAGAATCTAATGTTGATCATTGTCACTGTATCAACGCTCAACAGCAATCTTTTGAGTACGTTGATGGAAATACTGAAACCTCACAAAGTACTGAGGAGGCCTCCTTATCTTTCGGAGAGGTTTTAATACAAGAGAAACCAGAAGATATTTGGAATATTATTAATAAAGGGTATCGAATTCCTGATCCAAAGAAAAAATGGGCTAAGAAAGTGGTTAAAAAATATGAACGTTGGTACAGTGAGCACCCTGTATACACTTATAGGATGTTTGAAAGAACCAAAAGATATATCTATTATGTAGTTCAAGAGGTAAAAAAAAGAAATATGCCAATGGAAATAGCGTTACTACCAATTATTGAAAGTGCTTATAACCCAATTGCAAGATCAAATATGAAAGCCGTTGGACTTTGGCAATTTATCCCGTCAACAGGAAAAAATTATGGGTTACAACAAGACTGGTGGAAGGATGAGAGAAGCAATGTGATTCTATCAACAAATGCATCACTAAATTATCTTGAAAAATTGTATAACCAATTCGGAACGTGGGAGTTGGCCCTTGCCGCATATAATGCAGGAGAAGGCAAAGTAGGTAGGGAGATTAAAAGAAACAAGAGGAGAAAGAGAGCTACCGACTACTACACTATTAGCCTTCCAAGGGAGACCGACGAGTATGTTTCTAAGTTAATTGCTATGAAGCATATCATCCAAAATCCTAAAAAATATAATGTCGAAGTACCTTATATCCCAAACGCACCCTACTTTGCTGAGGTTACATTAACGGAACAAATGGATATTGATCTTATTTTAAAATTAGCCGATATATCTTCAGAAGAGTTTGAATTATTAAATGCGCATCATAAAAGACCTCTGATTCCCAAAGAATCACAACCAACCACCATCTTATTGCCGCAACATAAAGTTGAAATGTATAACAAGAATTTAATGGCACATAATAAATCTTTATCAAACTGGGTTTTATATAAACCCAAAAGAAAAGAGTCAATTATGAAAGTGGCTAAAAAATTTGATATCAACTTGAGTACATTTAAAAGAATCAATAGCCTTAATGGAAGAGTCACTTTTAGAAAAAATAGCACCGTATTAATTCCAAAGAGCAGTGAACTTAAAAGTAAATATACCTTAAAGGGAACCGGAGACTTTAATTATACGTCGGTTGGAACACACCATGTTTCAAAAGGTGACACCCTTGGAGGGATAGCAAGAAAATATAGGGTTTCAATAGAGGATTTAAAAGAGTTTAATGAACTTGATTCACATATAATCATCATAGGTACGACTATAGACATACCTCAATAAATAATTAAGAGATTAATTTTGAAACAAATTTTTTTACTAATATTGCCGCTTATTTTTTCAATAAGTTGCTCCAAGAACAATTCAGAAGTTATTGATTATAATGATAATAATTTTTCAAGTGGTGGGGTTCTTATCAATGCAATGTCTGCTGAACCAAGTAACCTTATTTCAATGATAGCGGGAGACAGCGCTTCGAGTGCAATCGCAAGTAAAATTTTTAATTCGCTTATCAGGTATGATGAAAACCTCAACTTCACTTCTGATATTGCCGAAAGTTGGAAAATTTCAAAAGATCAAAAAACCATCACTTTCAAAATTAAAAAAGGTCTTGAATGGTCGGATGGTATACCACTCACCAGTGCTGATGTTTATTTTACTTGGAAGTTAATTACCAATCCAAACACAAGGACACCCTATGGGTCTGATTACACCCTTGTGAGTCAAGCTAGAACCCCTGATGAGCATACTTTCATTGTGACCTATGATGATAATTACGCACCTGCCTTAGATACATGGGCATCATTGGAGATATTGCCAAAACATATACTAGAAAATGAAGACATCAACAGTACCTACTTTTCAAGAAAACCAACTGGTTCCAATTACTACAAGCTTGGTGACTGGGTAAGTGGACAACAAGTGAATTTAATTAAAAGCGAAAATGGTGTGCTAGGAAAGCCTTATATTAATAAGTTAACCTCTAGAATTATACCGGACACATCCTCTCAATTTTTAGAGCTCTCTGCTGGTAATATCGATTTAATGAATATCAACCCAATTCAATTCAAAAGAGTTTTTCCAGCAAAACCAAAACTAAAAAATAGGACAGCTTTATATAAGGAGATGGGAAATGGTTACACATATCTAGGCTTTAACCTTAAAAGAAAACCTTTTAATGACAAAAGAGTTAGGCAGGCTATCAATTATGCCATTAACAAAGAAGAGGTTATTAAAGGAGTGCTTTTGGGCCTTGGCGAACCAATTTCTAGCCCATATAAGCCAGGAACAAGATGGAACAACCCTTCTCTAAAGCCTTATGCATATAGCCCAAAAAAAGCGCTTAATTTACTAAAAGAAGCCGGATATAAAATGTCAGCTGATAATTTTTTAGTGAAAGATGGTAAAGCGCTAGAGTTTGAAATTATTACAAATCAAAACAAACAAAGAGAGATGACAGCGGTATTGATCCAACGCAGACTTCAGGAAATCGGTATAAAAGTTTCTATTAGGGTAATTGAATGGGCAAGTTTCGTTAATCGGTTCATAAAACCCGGTGATTTTGATGTAGTGGTTCTTGGCTGGAGCTTATCCTTAGATCCAGATCAATTCAATATTTGGCATTCTTCACAACAAGGGCCTGGACAATTCAATTTTGTTGGTTACGATAATAAAAAAGTTGACCAACTTCTTGAGAAAGGTAGAAGAGAATTAGACTTAGATAAAAGAGAGAAAATTTATCACGAATTTTCGCAGCAATTGTTAGATGACTCACCTATTGTTTACCTTTACGCAGGCTATGGTTTGACAGCGGTAAATAAAAGAATAAAGGGCATTAAATCTCCAGCGCCGCCAGCGGGTATTTATCATAATAGTCAAGACTGGTATATCCCTAAAAGTTTAAGAAGAAACGAATTGACAAATTAATGATTAAATACCTAATTAAAAGANTACTCTGGATGATACCTATGCTCATAGGTATTAGNCTTATATCTTTCTTTATTATGCACTTAGCACCCGGTGATATTACATCCTCAGAGGCAGCTTTTAATCCAAAGGCTTCTGAAGAATCTAGACAAAAATTAAGAGAGCTTTATAACTTAGATAAGCCTGTCATTACCCAATATGGCTTATGGCTTAAAAGAATGGTCGAATTAGATTTTGGTAATTCATTTGCCTCACACCAGAGACCTGTCTTATGGGAGACCAAAGACAGTAAAGGTAATGTGATTAAAGGTTTAATTCAAGAATCACTGCCGATTACTCTTTTAATTAATTTGATTGGGATTTTTTTAATTTTTTCAGTCTCTATAGTGCTTGGAACTATTTCAGCAGTTAAACAAAATTCTATCGTTGATAAATCGATCACTTTTTTTATTTTTGTAGCTTTTGCAATCCCTGGATTTTGGCTTGCTCTTTTGCTCATGTACTGGACTGGAGTCGTAAATCAGTGGCTTCCAATATCAGGATTACATTCTCTTGACTACAAAAGCTTTTCCGAAATAGGTCAATTTTTTGATCTTTTAAAACATTTGATCCTACCCGTCTCTATATCAATGTTAAGTGGCTTAGCCGGAATATCCTTATATGTTAGAAATGGGATGCTAGATGTTCTTCATCAGGATTTTATTACCACAGCGAGATCGAAGGGTCTCAACGAAAAAAATGTAATTTTTACCCATGCATTAAAAAACGCTATCCTTCCCTTGATTACAATAGTAGGCCTTTCTATACCAGGGCTGATTGGTGGTTCTGTAATTGCTGAGTCTATATTTGCGATACCAGGAATGGGAAAGTTATTCTATGACTCTGTTCTAATGAGGGATTTTCCTGTCATCATGGGCATACTTACTATCGGCTCTGTTCTTACTTTAATTGGTACTCTAATAGCTGATATTGGCTACGCATGGGCTGACCCAAGAATAAGAAAGGGGTTAGTTAAGTGAATTTATTTAAGGGAAACTTATTAGCANTAATTGGGTTTATCATTATCTCAATTATTTTGTTTGTTGCTATATTTGCAGCTTTTTTAAGCCCNTATGATCCAAATTATATTGATATCAACTCAATATTATTACCTCCCTCTTATGNTCATTTAATGGGAACAGACGGNCTTGGNAGAGATGTTCTCTCAAGAATGCTNTATGGCGCTAGAATTTCACTNTTTGTTGGGTTTGTTGCTGTTGGNATAGCGACTCTAATTGGTATTTTTCTGGGCTCAATAGCAGGCTTTTATGGAGGGTGGATAGACTCAATTATCATGCGTCTAGTTGATATCATGCTATCAATACCTAGTTTCTTTTTAATTCTGGCTGTAATAGCATTTCTAACTCCTTCAATCTGGAATATCATGATTGTCATTGGACTTACATCTTGGATGGGAGTAACAAGGCTAGTTAGGGCAGAATTTTTAAGCTTAAGACAAAGAGACTTTGTGTTGGCTTCTATTGTAATGGGAAGTAGTAATAAAAAGGTTATCACAAAACACCTTCTCCCGAATAGCTTAACACCGATTATCGTAAGCTCTGTTCTAGGGATAGCTAGTGCTGTATTAATTGAGTCTGGATTAAGTTTTTTAGGCTTGGGTGTTCAAGCACCAACGGCATCTTGGGGCAACATACTTACCGATGGAAAAGAATATATTCAATTTGCTTGGTGGCTTTCCTTGTTCCCAGGCTTAGCTATTCTTGTTACGGTATTAGGTTATAATCTCCTTGGTGAAGGCTTGAGAGATGTGCTNGATCCAAAAAATAAATAAATTTATATNAAAAGAAAGGTAATTATGGGGTTTNTACAAAATAAAAAGGTGCTNATNTTAGGTTTGTTGAGTGATAGNTCTATTGCTTACGGTATTGCAAAAAGTATGANNGAGCAAGGTGCTGAATTAGCATTTACTTATCAAATGGAAAAACATAAAGGCCGAGTTGAAAAATTGGCAAGTGNTTTTGATTCAAGCATTGTTTTGCCATGTGATGTTTCTTCAGATGATGATATAAATCAGATATTCCCCCTACTTTCTNAACATTGGAAAACTTTTGACATCATCGTACATTCTATTGCATTTGTTCCANGAGAAGCGCTGACAGGTGACTTCGTTGAGTCTACCTCAAGAGAAAATTTTAGGATTGCACACGATATTAGCTCATANAGCTTTACTGCATTAGNAAAAGCCGCTCTGCCATTTTTAAATCAAAATGCCAGCCTTCTNACTGTTAGTTATCTTGGTGCTGAGAGAACTATGCCTAANTATAATGTTATGGGTTTAGCTAAGGCAAGTCTAGAGGCAAANGTTAGGTATATGGCGCATAGCTTAGGTGAAAAAAATATTAGGGTGAATGCAGTTTCTGCAGGTCCGATTAAAACGCTTGCTGCATCGGGTATAGCAAATTTCGATAAAATGTATGACTTTAATCAAAGGCATGCTGCACTTAAAAGAAATGTCACCACTGATGAGGTAGGAAACGTTGCAGCTTTCTTGTGTAGTGATCTAGCATCAGGTGTGACTGGAGAGATCACATATGTCGATGGTGGAATGAATATAACTGCCGCAGGGACAGTAGAAGACTAATTATTATATTGAGTAACTTGCGGATTATATTCGATATCCGCCATTGATCTTAAGTCATCTACATAAGCATTATCAATTTCATTTTTTAATGCCGCAAAATACTCATCACTATAAATATCAACGGATAAATTATCAGTAACTTCATTTTTTATAACATCATTTAACCTAACAACGATGTATTCGTCATTCGCTGGGTCATATATTCCTTCAAATGAGGGAAGATTATCATGATTCATACTGAATATCGCTCTAACAATCGGTTTAGAAATTCCTTGTGGGTCAACCTTGTCTATCACTAACTCATCAATCCACTCAACTTTTGAAGATTTAGATTCTAATTTTTCAATTATTTCCTCTCCAGTGGAGATCATTAATTTTTGTGCAGTACTTTTAGAAAGGAATTCTTTTATTTCATCTTTCGCATCGATCAGTGATCTAGGCGCACTAGGTTTAAAATCAATTACTTGCGCTGATATTAAATTATTGGGTGAAACTTCTATTGCATTGATGTTAGTTTTAAGCTCAATAGCCTCTGAATCAAATACAGCTTGAGCAAAAGCCTCATTATTAAAAAACTTTGTTGCTGTATCAAGGGATAGCCATTGGCTTTCTTGAATGGTAAGATCAAATCTATCAGCTGCTGGTTTAAGAGAATTTGATTTCTCATAAATTAAATTTGCAAATTCCTCAGCACCTTCGGCGTAAATTTGTTGAGCCTTAGAATATAAAATTTCACCTTTAATTTGCGCTTTTACAGTATCGAAAGATACCTCCTCTCCTTTTATCTCAATTAACTTAATTATATGAAAACCAAACTGAGTTTTAACTAATGGAGAAACATCCCCTACCTTCATATCAAATACGGTTTCATCAAACTCTTTCACCATCATACCTCTTGAAAAAAATCCAAGGTCTCCACCTTTTTTTGCAGACTCTGTATCCTTTGAATACTCTTTTGCCAAATCATCAAATTTCTTAGGGGATTTGATAGCTTTTTCTCGGACGGATTCAGCTAATTTTTTCGCTTCATTAAGCTCTTCTTCTGACATATCTGAATCTGTTAAAAACAATATATGTTTGGCTCGCCTTTCTTGGGAGCCCTCAAATTGCTCCTTATTTTCCTCAAAATATTGCTTCACTTCTTCGTCAGTAATTTCAACTTTAGGGAGTATTTCTGCAACTGAATAAAGTAAGAAATTTACTTTTACCTGATCAGGCATAATAAAATTGCTAGGGTTAGCTTCGTAATATTCTTTAATCTCTTCATCAGTCACATTGACCTTTTTTAGAAACTCATCAAGCCTAAGTTCAAGCATGCTTACATCTCTTTTTTGATAAGCTAAGTTCACCAGTTTTTGAATTTTTTCTTTAGTTACAAAAACATATTTATTCATACTATCTTTAACTTGTTGTTTTGCCAGATCTTTTCGAATGAGTTCATCAAGTTTCTTAGGTGTTAAATTTTGTCTCATTGCTAAATTGTCATAAGCCTCTTGATCAAACTTGCCATTTCTTTGAAAACCAGGCATTCCAAGTATATA
>JGI24005J15628_10001341_pt1 | contig 13220 bp, 9 predicted proteins | sample LinPmetageLP40_FD_15628 | JGI IMG/M metagenome (IMG submission 15628)
AAATTGATCAGAATGAACTTGATAGGCTTGTTAAGGAATATGAGTACCGTCCTTTTGAAAAAGAATTTTGGGTGAAATCTCTCGTGCTGCTTAAGCGAAGAGTAAATATGAGTAGTTCAAGAATTACTCACTTCAGTAAATTCAAGGAGTTTAGATTAGGTTGATTTATTTTGGAAGCTTTCTTGTTGTAACTATTCAGGCGTGGAGTTAGTGATGATTTCAAAGACAGTGTTATTTTAGCACGTCATTCCTGCCTACGCAGGAATGACGCATTGAACAAAAAGAGTGCGTCATTAATATTACCCTTTCGTAAAATTTTTATACTGCTTTTTTTTAAACCATCCAATCCTCACATCAAACTAATTTATACCTACCTGAATGGTTACAACATTTTTAATTATGAGGTGTTTTTTTGGAGACACTAACTGGCATTGGACTGTTTTTTTAAGTTTCGCATCATCTTATTGGCAAAGACAAAATCGTTCAGTTCTTCCACATCTGATTGGGTGATGTTGTCGTTATTGCCTTCCCACAATTTATTTCCTTTGTGGAGGAACATGATATTGTCTCCAATCTCCATCACAGAATTCATATCATGTGTCACGACTACGGTAGTGATGTCATATTCTACTGTGATCTCTTTGATCAGGTTATCAATGAGGATGGAAGTCTGTGGATCAAGTCCAGAATTGGGTTCATCACAAAATAGATACCTGGAACTATTGACGATAGCACGTGCTATTCCAACACGTTTTTTCATTCCACCACTAATCTCTGATGGCATTTTTTTATTGGTGTCTTCAAGACCTACACGCTTCAGACAGAAGTTTACGCGATCGAGTTTCTCATCCAATGGCATTTTGGTCAAAATATCTAGCGGAAACATGACGTTTTGTTCTACATTCTTTGAGTCAAAAAGTGCACTCCCTTGGAAAAGCATTCCTATTTCACGTCTGATCTCTGTCTTGACTGTTTTGTTTGCGGTTGTGAATTCTCTGTTGTCGTAAAGCACTTTGCCCTCATCAGGCAGCGTAAGACCCACAATGCATTTTAGCAATACGCTTTTCCCGGTGCCACTGGCACCTAAAATGAGATTGGTTTTACCTTTCTCAAATTTGCCTGAGATTCCATTGAGAATAGGTGTCCCATTATAAGCCTTATGAATGTTTTCAATCTCAATCATAGTAATAACTGGGCTAGAAAGTAATCAGCAAAAAGGATTGCAATCACGCTGGTCGTCACTGCTTGTGTGCTGGCGATACCTACTTCCAATGCCCCTCCTGAAGTGTAGAACCCTTTATAAGAAGATATAGTAGATACCAGGAATGCGAATACGAAAGATTTAATCAATGCAAACATGACAGTGAACTCATTGAAATCAAACCGAATACCATATATGTAATCGGTGGGCGATATAATGCCGGCAAGACTACCAACTAGATACCCTCCCATGATAGAAAGTATGCCAGCAAGGATGACCAACAAAGGATACATCAATATAGAAGCAATGACCTTAGGTAGCACTAAATAGGAGCTCGAATTGATACCCATTACTTCTAACGCATCTATCTGTTCTGTGATGCGCATCGTACCCAGCCCACCTGCCATACTAGAACCTACTTTTCCAGCGAAAATAATCGCAATGATAGTTGGTGCCAGTTCAAGGATAGTCATATCTCGTACCACCAGAGAAATCACATAGTCCGGAATCAATGGGTTGATAAGGTTATATGCAGTTTGCAAAGTAGTCACAGCACCCATAAAGGAGGAGACGATGGCAACTAATATGATGGAATTAATGCCTATTAATGAACATTCCTCAATGGTCAACTTGAAATAAGTTGAAAAGGACTCTCTATTAACGAATAAAGAACCTAGAAACATGAAATACTTTCCGATATTAGCAATGAACATATATTGCGGTTTGTCTTTCCAACATAAGTAAATATATTACTGAATATTATTCCCATCTTTGACGGTCTCGAAAGATAACATCTTATATCATAAAGTAAAATTATTAATATCATCATGAGGAAATTAGCAGTTATCACTGGAGCTACGAAAGGAATAGGGAGGGCGATTGTTCAGCGTTTTGCTAAGGAAGGATATGACATTGCGGCATGCTCAAGGAGTGAGGCGGATTTGATGATTTTGAAAGAACTCATTGAAGAGCAATTTAACGTTGAAGTACATGTCAGCCCTTCAGATATGTCTGACAAAGACGAGGTGATTGCCTTTGGGACTTTTGTCAGGAATTTGACTGGTCGTGTTGAAGTTTTGGTCAACAATGCCGGTGTATTTATTCCTGGAAAAATTATCGATGAAAAAGAGGGCATGCTGGAGCAAATGATTGACACCAATCTTTACAGTGCGTATCATTTGACGCGAACTTTGATTGATGATATGATCTCTGAAGAGCGCGGGCATATATTTAATATGTGTTCTACTGCGAGCATCATGCCATATGCCAATGGAGGATCTTACTGTATTTCCAAGTATGCTCTATTGGGCATGACCAAAGTACTTAGAGAAGAGTTGAAATCTCACAAGATAAAGGTTACAGCTATTCTACCAGGAGCGACATACACCGCTAGTTGGGAAGGGTCTGATTTACCAGAAGAAAGGTTTATGAAAGCCGATGATGTAGCAAATGCAGTTTGGGGAGCCTATGCCATGTCTGACAGCACCGTCATAGAGGAAATATTGATGCGACCACAACTCGGGGATATATAGTTAGTTCTAATTTCGAAGTCTAAAGTTTAACGTGCCGCAGCCAACAAATTTTAAACCTTGAACTTCTAACTTCTAACTTTGAACTTCTAACTTTGAACTTTGAACTTCTAACTTTGAACTTCTAACTTTGAACTTTGAACTTTGAACCTCTAACTTTGAACTTTGAACCTCAAACTTTGAACTTTGAACTTTGAACCTCTAACCTTGAACTTTGAACTTTGAACTTCTAACTTTGAACTTTGAACCTCAAACTTTGAACCTCAAACTTATCACCTCATCTTAGGCATATTCAACCCTTTTTTGATGACTATTATTCGAATGACCACAATGAGTAATACGGTTACTAAATAATTGATATTGGGAGGGACAGCTAGTTCTTGTAGAAAGAAGAAAACCAGTGCACCTATAAGGCATGCAGTAGCGTAAATTTCCTTTCTGAAAATCAAGGGAATTTCGTTGCATAGAATATCTCTGATTACTCCACCAACTACTGCGGATACCATACCCATGGCTATGGCGATCCCAGGATTCGCCCCTAATGAGAGTGCTTTCTCAAGACCTAGAATAGTGAAAATACCAATCCCGATTGTGTCAAATATGAATAGTGTACGCGTCATATTGACGATGTATTTTCTGAAAATATAAGTAAAAGGAACAGCAATCAAAATGGTGATCGGATAGATTGGGTCTTGTATCCAGCCAACTGGATAATTGCCCAACAATATATCTCTGGTCGTGCCACCACCCACCGCAGTGACAAACCCAATGACCGCAGCTCCGAAAAGATCAAGATCTTTTTTGGCGGCAAGTCGGACACCGCTTATTGCGAATACAAAAGTGCCGAGGATATCAAGGAAGTAGAGTAAATTCATGACGCAAAATAAGTTGTAAAAAGCGAATATCAATTGTGAATTAATAAAATTCATTAACTTTGCCGACTTTAAAAATTAGCAGAAATTATAATAAAGCAACATGGCAGTAGTAAAAAAAGGAGACCAGATCAAAGTTCATTATACTGGTCGCTTGACTGATGGGACAGTATTTGACTCTTCAGAGGGAAGAGAGCCCTTGGCATTTGAAGTAGGTGCAGGGATGATGATCGCGGGATTTGACAAAGCAGTCAACGGAATGAAAATAGGAGATAAGAAGACTGCAGATATTCCGGCAGATGAAGCATATGGACAGAAAAGTGAAGAAATGATATTTGATGTTCCACGTACCAACTTACCTGAAGATATGGAAGTTGTTGTTGGGATGCCATTGGCAATGCAACAATCTGATGGAACGCCAGTACCTGTAATTGTCGCTGAAATCAAGGGAGATACTGTAGTGATAGATGCAAATCATGACTTGGCAGGAAAAGACCTTGTATTCGATATTGAGATAGTAGAAATTGGCTAGAATCGCTATCGAATTTAAATAAAAAAAAGCTTCATATGATATCATATGAAGCTTTTTTTATGAAATAAGCAATCTTCTAGTGAGATTCCTCTTCTTTGTTATTCTTGTTGAAGTCCATATATCCTATGGCCGCAACAAATCCTATCAAAACTGCCACGATAGTAATAAATAAATTGGCTCCGTCTCCTATAAATTGATCGAACATAATTCTTGATGGTTAAGATTTTTTCTTCTCAACAAATCTAATGGATTCATTGATAAAAGTGAAATATAGCTTTGAAAAATATTAGATGCATGGCGAACTGTGGTGCAGCGAGTTTTACTCTATCGGAAGTGTCATTGCGAGACCAGAGTTTAAAAAAAACCAGCGTAGGGTAATGACAGTATGTTTATCATTACACACTTATAAGTCATTCCGTTAGGAATCTTTACCATCTTGAAAGAAACAGCAGTCTATTGTTGTGGTAAAGATTTCTCCCTGCCTTTGTCGGCAGACAGGCATTTCACTCCGATGACTTCGTAGTGAAAATTGCAAGAACCGTTGAGAAATCTGTTCTGAACCAGAGTTTTAAAAACCAGTATAGAGCAGTGGATACCAATCTGTCAATGGTAGGAACGAAGCCTGCCCGTTCCATTCAGATGGGCAATCTCAATATACTTACAACTCAGTATGAGGAGATTCCTGCCCGAGGCAGACGGGCTTCACTCTGCCTGCCTAGCCGCAGGCAGGTTCTGAATGACGGTGAAACGTTTTCTTAGAGACACTATTTATCAAACATCAGTGTCATCTTATCAAGTCCCTCGTTTGACCCAACCAACGTAACCAAGTCTCCTTTTCGCAGACGTGTATATCCATGGGAAATAATCATCTGTCCTCTGCGCTTAATAGATAATATAATAATATCAGCAGGAAGTCGCAGATCTCGCAAAGCCAAACCAAACAAGTCCGGATTGAGCACCTCCAGATCCAATGAGTCTTGATTTTGCTGCATACCAAGCAACAATGAAGTCGCCTGAGGTGAACGTACAAAATGATCCATCAAACTTACAATTGCGGTAGAAGGATTCACCACCAAGGCTCCCAAATCATGAAACTTCTTCATGTTGTAATGATTGTTCACCCGGACCACAATATTTTCTGTTCCTATGTTTTCATAGATCATCTCACAAATAGCTAGATTTTCGTCATCCTTGTGCATCAACACGATTCCTTCAGATTTTTTGGCTTCGAGTGTTTCAAGCAGTTCTAAAGTGACTTCCTCTGCATAGTGAATCTCTAAGTCTTCATAGTCTTGCATGTTCACATCCTTTTGCTTAGTCACTATCTTAGTCAACCAGCCATGATCATTGAGTTGTCTCGCCAAAGCAATAGACTGACTTTCCAATCCAAAAATGATCGTATCCCGAATACCATCAAATTCTTGAATATTGGCCTTGTTGTGGTTTTCACCAACTTTGTAAATCGCCCATTTGAAAAGTGGTGGTCCTACCACCTGATTGATGACAATCACCGCTATGACGAGTGTCGAAAATTCATTTCCCCATGCTGGATAGGCCGCTTCCACAATCGTTGCCAATCCTAGTCCCACTCCGGCTTGTGTCACATATGGCATCCAACTTATTCTCCTGATATCGGAGGAGTCTCCTGCCAATGAACTACCTACATATGCACCAATAATGATGGTCAACAGTCGGATGATAAATAAGATAATGGCAAAAATCCCTACTTGCCACAAAATATCCAATGACAATGACGCCCCTGCCAGGGTGAAGAATGAAATGTACACAAGCGGTCCTATTTCATCGAGAATATTGATAAACTCATGGCGGAACTTGGTGTAATTGCTCACCCAAAAACTACCAATAATACAGATCAATAATGGCTCTATATGAAAAGCAGCACCAAATTCTGCCAATGTATAATCCTTAATGAAGTGTGCTAGCAAATAGGAGCTATATCCAACAGCTAATATTAGAAATGTCTTAGAGTATTTATGTAAATGCCTCGATAGAATAAAATACAACAATTGCCCCACAAGCAAACCCAAACCAAAAGAAGTGAGTAATTCTGCTAATAAAACCAGTATGAAACTCAGTCCAAAAGCCTTTCCTGTGAACAGTGCATCGGCCACATTGATGCAGATTGCAAAAAGTATGATCACTAGAAAATCCTTGAGCACGGTGACTCCAAGAGTGGTTTGCGTGAATGGCCCTCTTGCCCTTACTTCGTTGATAATAGCAATGGCCGATGCTGGAGATCGTGCCACAAAAATAGCTCCCATCAGCATAGACACAGCTACCTTGCCGCTCGTTGTCATTTCTCGCATAAATGGGATGTATTCGGCAAGGAAAAAAACAGCCAATCCACTCAAAACAAAAGTCACAACGAGCTGACCAAAAGTCATCCATTTGATGCTATTGATCTGTCTCCTCATGTCTTTGAGGTACAACTCAGCACTGGCTGCAAAGGCAATGAACGCTAGCGCGATATCATTGATGAACCTTAGATTGATAAGGTTTTCTCTAGGGATGAGCGCCAAAAGAAATGGGCCACAGGCCACTCCTACGAACAACAAACCTGTAATCAATGGCAGCTTTATTTTTTTGAAATATTGTGCTATATGATTTGCTGAAATAGCCACAACAACAAAGGCTATGAGCATCAATAAAGTTTGCTGGTAGTCTTGCATATAAATCCGTTAGAATAAAGTCAATGAGAAAAATAGGGAATTTATGCATGATATCGCCCATCATCTCAACTAAAAAGTCAAAAGATCTGGTGATTATCGGCAAATGTATAATTATCTTAGTGGATACATTGTTACTTTCAAATGAAAAATAGTCGCTCAATGTTTTTTTATGTAGTAATACTCTCAGCTGCACTTACCGCATGTGGGCAAGGGTCTGCTCATGAAGGTAAATCATCAAAGACTCCAAATCATATAGCATGGGATAAGCTGCTTCACAAACACGTGAACAGCACAGGTGATGTTGACTACCGTGGATTTATAAAAGATAGTACCTTGCTCAACGACTATTTGCATGAGCTCGCAATCAATGCACCCAATGACATGTGGCCGAAGACCGACCAATTGGCTTACTGGATAAACTTGTACAATGCTGCCACTGTCAAACTGATCACGAATCACTATCCAATAACTAGTATCAAAGACATCGGATCCGGTATTCAGATCCCATTTATAAATACTCCCTGGAAAATAGAATTTATCAAGATCAATAATCAAATTATTGATCTTGATAAAATAGAACATGGTATTATTAGAAAAGAATTTGAGGAGCCACGCATTCATTTAGCTTTGGTCTGTGCTGCAAAGTCATGTTCAAGTTTGAGGAATGAAGCGTATCAAGGAGCGAGTCTTAATGAACAACTCACTAACCAAGCTCATATATTCCTATCAGACAAAACAAAGAACAACATATCGGAGGATCACATAGTTATTTCCAAACTATTCAAGTGGTATGGAGGGGATTTCAAAAAGGAAACTACCTTGATAGAATATCTCAACCAATACAGCCCTACTCCAATCAATAAAGAGGCAGATATTGATTATATGGATTATGACTGGGCATTGAATGAGCAGTAGTGCTTCCATTGTATCATTCTCAACTCCATTATTCTTCCGATCCCTATTGAATTTCAATGCTGGTATTCTCTTTATCAAGCTATAAGTATTTCCGTATTTGATACGCAATCTCTTTTTCAATAACGTATTTTTTAGGGATTACTTCACTTTGTCAACAATGGCATTTCATAGTTCTTGCCTCTGAGATATGCTAATAAGGCGGAGACACCCTGAAATAAATTTCTGTATTTGAACCAAATATTGCCCTTCTGAATGAAGATAAACCCTATTTATTGACTATTATTATAGACCATTACTTTATAAACTACAAAAAAAATCATAATACTAGTGAAATAAGCTATCCTGGTAAAACCATAAACAACAAGAGGCTGAAGTTATCACCTCCCTTTAATATTTTGTGGGCAATAGATTACATAGAGGCTATGAACCTTTTCACGAGATATATTTGTAATTATCTGATAGTAAGAGGTAAACGACTGGTTTTTGTGAAATTTAAAAATGGACTTAATATAACGAAAATGGTACTCGAGGAATATTTGGGCAAAAAAAAAGCCTCCCACTTGTGGCGGAGAGGCAAACCAAATGTTTTCACAACGGAAAAATCCTTATTGTGAATAGCAAAAAAATGACGACTACCGAAGCAGTCGTCTAGAAAGAATTTCTGCGGCTTATAGCCTTGTTGTGAATAGTCTTTCAGACCAAATATAAGTATAATAACATAACTATGAAAAAAATCGGATTGGATTTGGGTAGCTCCTCAATAGGATGGGCAATTAGAAATGGGGAGGATATTTCAAAACAAGGAGTAATTACTTTTGACTCAGGAATGGTAAAAGGACAAGGTGGATATAGCTCACCGACTAGGGATAGAAGAGAGGCACGGTCTAAAAGAAACTTAATACGAGCCAGAAAATATCGAAAATGGGAATTACTGAAAACCCTTTTAGAGAAGTTCTCTCCTATTAATAAGCAAGAATTGGAAACTTGGAGCAAGTACAAAAAAGGAGGGGTCAGAAAATTTCCGGAACATGAAAAATTCTTAAAATGGTTAGCCTGTGATTTCACCTATAAAGGTGGCAAAAAGCATAAAAATCCTTATGAATTAAGGGTTTTAGCTTTAGAGGAAAAGCTATCTAATCATGAATTTGGAAGAGTTTTATACCATATTGTTCAAAGGAGAGGATACAAAGATATTGGTGAATCCGATAAAGAAACTGAGACACAAATCAAGAGAAGAGACGATAGTGGGTTTCAAAAAGCATTAGATAAGCACGGAACAATTGCCAAAGCATTAACACAAGAGTTCCTTATCAAAGGAAAAAGAGCTCGAAATGAGTACCCCTACCGAGACGAATATCAACAGGAGTTAGAAGTTATTTGTAAAGCTCAAGGGTATGATATCTCTAAAGAAGGAAAACAAAACTATCATAACCCTTTTGTTCTGAGTTTATGGAAAGCAATAATTTGGCAACGACCACTCAAAACACAGAAAGGGGCAATCGGTAAATGTACACTCGAACCTTCAAAACCACGTTGTTCAGTCTCACACCCTCTATTTGAAGTATCAAGATCTTGGCAATTTATAAACACAATAAAATATTATGATGACGATAATGTAAAACAAAACTTATCTCAGGAACAAAGAAATGCTCTATTCAATGAATTATTCTTAAAAAAAGACAGCTTCAAGTTTGAAGACATCCGAAAATTTCTGGATAAAAAACTTCAACGAAAAACAGATTATAATTATCCAAAAAGCGAGAAAACAGGAAAATATGAAACACCTATTTTAGGTATGCCATTTTGCAAAGGAATAATCAAGATTGTTGGAGAACCTGCGATCAAAGCAATAGAAAGTATGGATACATACAATATTGGTAATGCTCCAAAAATATTCAGAGGATATTCCCTCTTTGACTTATGGCATGCCCTTTTTGCCTTTGATGATGAATATTTGGAAACCTTTTCTATAAAAAATTTAGGGATAGAAAATATAACTGTGAAAAGAAACAAAATATACATCTCTATGTCTCCAATGATGATTCTCAAAAAGAAACTTGACAAAGGTTATAGTAATTTAAGTTTGAAAGCCATACAGAAAATCATCCCATTCTTAAAAGAAGGTTATTTATATAATGAAGCGGTAGTCTATGCCAAACTTCCTGAAGCACTAGCTGATTCTTGGAATGAAAAAAAAGATTTGGTTTTGGGATTTGCAAAAATCAGTATTGAAAAGTACAATAACTTCAAAACCATTATTGGAATAGCCAACAATCTAATAGACAGTTATAAAGGTCTGCAATATCCTGACATTTTTGCTTATAAAGATTTTGAGTACTTACTAACTGAAAGTGATTATTTAGATGCGGAAAAAGCTTGTATTAGTTATTTTGGTGAGGCCACTTGGCAAGGATTAGAAGATAAGGAATCCGTCATTTCAAAAGTAGGGAGAGAATATCAAGAATTTTTCTTCGACTCAAAAAGAGCTTATCGTGAAACGCCTACTTTAACAAAAATTTTCAAAGGCTCTTTACATGAAAATGGAATTGTTTTACATGGTGAATTATATCATCATTCAAAACAAAATAATATTTATGGAAAAAATATAATAGATAAAAAAACTGATAAGAAAATATTACCTGTTCCTCTAATCGATAGCATCAAAAATCCCATGTTCAATAAGACATTGAGCATACTAAGACGACTAATAAACGACCTCATTATTAAAGGAGAAATAGATGAAGATACAGAAGTTGTTATTGAAGTAGCAAGAGAATTGAACGACAACAATAAAAGAGCTGCAATTGAACGATATCAAAATGAAAGGCGTAACAAGAGGGCAAAAATTAGAGAATTCCTCAAGGAGTTTATGATTCATGAGAATAAATCATTCAATGTTGAAGAACGCATAGGTGATTTTGAGTTATGGAGTGAACAAATTTTTGTAGAAACAGATGATAGTACCGGACAAAAAGCGAAAGAAATATTGAGAGAAAAAAACTCTATAAAACGATATGAGCTTTGGATGGAACAAAAAGGTCAGTGCTTATACACAGGCAATATGATTACAATTTCTCAGCTTTTTTCAAATGAAATAGACATCGAACACACTATTCCTAGAAGTCTCTTACCTGACAATACTATGGCTAACCTTACCGTGTGTTATGCCAAATACAACCGAGATGACAAAGGAAAACTGATGCCTTATTATTGCAAAAATTATAGCGAAGATATTATGGGTGTTGGATTGGCTATAGTGCCACGTTTATATACCTGGAAGAAAACAAGAGATCAATATAAGGGACTATATCAGAGCAGGCTAAAACCTTTTGGAAATGAAGACGAGACTAAAAAGAACAAGCGAATACAAGAAAAGCATTATTTCAAAATGCACTATGACTATTGGCGAGACAAAGTACAACGATTTACTGCAAAAGAAGTAAAAGACAATTGGGCTAGAAGACAATTGGTCGACACACAGATGGTAAGCAAGTATGCTCGCAAGTTCTTAAAGACTTACTTCAAAAAAATAGCCGTTCAAAAAGGAATTATTACCTCTGACTTCAGAAAAATATATGGTTTTCAAGAAGCAGACGAGATCAAAAGCCGAAATAAGCATACGCACCATGCTATCGATGCCGCAGTATTAACACTTATACCAATAAACAGCAGTCACAGAGTTGCTCTCCTGAATGAAATGTATGAATTGTGGGAAAAAGAAAAGAAGCAATTTACTACAAAACCTTTCAAGTCATTTAGTTCTCAAAAATTGATTGGTGAAATTGAAAATCAAACCTTGATTGTGAATTATGAAAAAGACAAAATCATTCAGCAAACTACTAAAAATGTGAGAAAAAGAGGGCAGCTTCAATACATAACCGATACGAATGGAAGTATAGTGGAAGATGCTTCTGGAAAAAGGATCATCAAAAAATCACAAGGTGATACTGTAAGAAGCACGTTGTATAAACAGACTTTCATTGCGAAAATCAGGGATGTCGAACGGTATCCTGATGGGCAGCCAATTAGAGAAAATGGAGACTGGAAATACAAAACTGGTCAAAACGAATTTATGTTTACAGAACGTAAGCCAATCAAAGATGTAATATCCAAAATAGATGATATAATTGACCCTAAAATAAGAGAGCTGATTAGAAGTCAAAAAAGGAATAATGATATACTTGATTTTCAAGGCAAAATAATACGGCATGTGCGAATAAAAGTAAGAGCCGGGCAAGTTGTAAAGGAGCGAGTCAATTATCGTTCATCTCACGAATATAAAAATTTTTACTATTCAGCAGCAGGCTCATTGCCTTATGCAGTTATGTTGGAGAATACTAAAGTATATAATGTCGATCGTAAAATGATACCAGTGGCTTCTTATGAAATAGCAAAGGTCTTTAAAGAATGTAGAAAATTTGATATTGATTATTATATCAATGCTTTTCATTCAAGTCTAAAAAGCTATGCAGATAAAAAACTTCTGAAAGTAGGACAGAAAGTACTGGTTCTTAATCACGATGAAGAGTTTGAACAACGAGAAAATATAGAGTTTCAAAGAAATAGGCTGTATCGTATTACGCAATTTGAAAGTAGTGGAGGTAAAGTAATGTTGCAGCACCATTTAGTTGCTCAATCAAAAGCCGATATAGATTATGACATTAAGTTAACTAAAAACTCTTTGGTTGCTAAAAAAGAAAAAGAACTGAAAATAAAGCTAGTTTTTGAGAACGAGGATATTTCAAATATATCTGAAAGAAAGAAAGATTTTGAAAAAAGATTATTCGACTTCAAAAATAGACTTAAGATAATTGAAGAAAAATCTAGTAAAGAAACTGCAAAAGCATTAGAGAGTGAGGTTTCAGAATTTAAAACAGAGTATTCTTCGTTAGGTAATGGTATTCAAGTCCGTCCATTATTGAAAATGTCAAAAGATAATTGGCTTTTCCTATATGAAGGTTATGATTTTAAAATATCAACACTGGGTGAAATATCATGGATAAATTAACTCCTCCTCCAAATCGTAAAAATTAGGAGAATAACTCTAATTTTACATTTTGCAAATTACATTTTGTTTCATATTTTTAAGTTATGGAAACAAAGAACAATCCTTTCAAGCTTATGGGGTATCATGGCACTGAGCTATTCTGTGACCGTGAAGAGGAAATGCGCCAGTTGCTCAATCATGCGCTAAATGGTGTGAATGTAACCCTCTTCTCCTTGCGAAGAATGGGAAAAACTGGATTGATCCAGCATGTCTTTCACAAAGCCGAACAAAATAAGAAACTAAAAACGGTATATATAGATATCTACGACACNCAAAATCTCCATGAGTTTACCAATCGGATGGCAACGGCCATTCTCAAAGCCTTCCCTGAAAAAAACGCCATCGGTAAAAAATTTCTCCAACTACTCAAAGGATTCAGTCCAATAATAAGCTACGATCAGTTCACTGGTATGCCTGAAGTTACGCTCAGTTTT
>JGI24005J15628_10001343_pt1 | contig 13212 bp, 13 predicted proteins | sample LinPmetageLP40_FD_15628 | JGI IMG/M metagenome (IMG submission 15628)
CGCTCATCCGCTCATCCGCTAATTGACTAATCCGCTCATCCGCTCATTGTCTCATCCGCTCATCCGCTAATTGACTAATCCGCTCATTGTCTCATCCGCTCATCCGCTCATTGTCTCATCCGCTCATCCGCTCATTGACTAATCTGCCAACCACGACTTATAATAACTATCATCAGCTATCTTCATAGCCTCCTCTGTCACCATCAACGGTTTAAAAGTGTCAACCATTACGGCTAATTCTTCTGTCTCCGTTTTGCCAATGCTTCGTTCCATTGCTCCTGGGTGCGGACCGTGCGGTATTCCAGCAGGATGCAATGAAATATGACCCGGTTCTATATCATTTCTACTCATGAAGTCTCCATCGACATAGTATAGCACTTCATCAGAATCGATATTGCTATGGTTGTATGGTGCCGGTATAGACTCTGGGTGATAATCATATAGCCTTGGCACAAATGAACAAATTACAAATGCATCCGTTTCAAATGTTTGATGAATAGGAGGAGGCAAATGCACACGACCTGTGATAGGCTCGAAATCATGAATGGAGAAAGCATAGGGAAAGTTGTATCCATCCCATCCAGCAACACTAAATGGGTGCTGTGCATATACCATATCAATCAATTCATTCTGCTTTTTTATCTTTATCAGGAAGTCTCCTTTTTCATCATAAGTTTCCAATTCATATGGTCTCCTGATGTCTCGCTCACAATAAGGTGAATGTTCTAATAGCTGCCCAAACCAGTTGCGATACTTCTTAGGAGTATATACTGGTCGATAAGACTCTACTATGAACAGCCGATTATCCTCAGTGTCAAAGTCCATCTTATAGATCATCCCTCTTGGAATAACAAGATAGTCACCATATTTGAAATCAAGATTCCCCATCATGGTGCGAAGTTTCCCTGTTCCTTTGTGGATGAAAATCAATTCATCGGCATCAGTATTCTTGTAAAAGTAGTCGTCAGTAGATTGTTGAGGAGATGCCAAGATGATGTTACAGTCAGAATTGGTAAGCACTACCTTTCTACTGTCCAGATAATCCTTTTCAGGAGCGACCTGAAACCCTTTTAATCGATAAGACTTGATGTTGTTCTTCTCCGATATTTTAGGCGCAACAGATTTCCTTCCCAAGATCTCTTTTACTTGAGTAGGGTGCTGCACATGATACATCAATGAAGACATTCCGTCAAAACCAATCGTACCGAACAATTCCTCATAATGCAGCGATCCATCTTCCTTCTTGAAAGTAGTGTGTCGCTTATGTGGAATTTTTCCTAGTTGATGATAGAAAGGCATTTTTTTATTGTTTATTTTAACCCAATAGAAAAGTTATTGGGAGTTCTACGTCACTTCTTATTGGTTTGTCACTTTCGTCAGTTGCTGGAAACCATTCAAATCCAGTTTGTTTTAGGGTTCGAATAGCTTCTTCATCACACCCATCTCCGACACTCGATGTTATTGTGAAATTTTCCATTTCACCTTCTTCATTAATTTCAAACTTAACAATAACTTTTCCTTGAGTTCCCTTTATTCTTGCATTTGCAGGGTACATCATTGTATGTTGAATTAGTCGATATAATTGAGACATTCCACCTAAAGCTGTTGGCCCTTTGGACTTGTCTTGCCCACTTATTATGCTGAACATATCATAGTCTACCTTTTGGGATATGTTTCCGTTATTATCGTAATAATCCCAGATGCCTTTTCTTTTTCCATTTTCATAATTACCACTTGATAATTTAGCTCCCCTTAAAGATTTGGTATATAACCCTTGTCTGACTTCTTCATTGGACTTCAAAACATAGAATACTTCTTTTGTACTAGGGAAGCTATTTTTGATAGTCACCTTCTTTACAGATTGCCCATAGAGAGAGACAGGGACAATAAATAATGTGATTATATATAAGATTTGTTTCATAGTTCAGAGATAATCTAAATTAATTGTTTTAGCGCTATTTCGAAAGAAGATTGGGCAATACCTGTCTTGCTTTTATGAACAGCATATGTCTTTTCCAATCCAGCTTTAATAATATTGGAGGTGTCGGTGAAGATCGCTTCATCTTCTAAGCTTGTTTCACTGCTCATCAAGTAAGCAAAAACACGTGCCATTCCACAATTAGCAATGAAATCTGGAATCACAGAAAATTGATCATCCGCAAACATTCCAGTGGGACCAAAGAATATCTCAGGATCTGCAAATGGCACATTTGCTCCACATGTGAATACTTCCAAGTGAGAGGCAATCATACGATCTACTTGATCTCTCGTAATCAGTCTAGAAGCCGCACATGGTGCAAATATCTCAAAGTCAAGGTCCCAAATGCGCTCATTTATTTCTGCAAAAGGGATCATGTTTTCAGCGACCAGCTTGTTTCCATCACGGTTCAAAAAGAACTGTCTAATTTCTTCTAAAGAGAATCCTTCAGCTTTCATCACACCACCTTCTCTATCGATGATGCCAACTACTTTTACGCCCATTTGTGCGAGATAGAACCCAGCGGCTGCTCCGACATTTCCCCAACCTTGGATTACAGCCCTTTTTTCGCTGATATTCCCTCCCCAGAGGTTGTAGTAGTGGTGGACTGCCTCAGCAACACCCCAGCCAGTGATCATATCAGCAACCGTATATTTGCGACTAAGATCTGGCGTGTATTTTTCATCTTCCAATACTTTGATGACTCCTTGACGCAACTGACCAATGCGATTTACTTTTTGGGCTTCGGTAGGATGGAAATGCCCAGTGAATACACCTTCTTGTGGATGCCAAATGCCACAGTCTTCAGTGATCGGGATTACTTCATGGATTTCATCCACATTGAGATCACCGCCTGTGCCATAGTAGTATTTCAGCAGGGGCATCACAGCTGCAAACCACCTTCTTAATACACCTTTTTTTCTAGAATCTGCTGGATCAAAATTGATCCCTGATTTAGCTCCACCTATTGCAGGACCAGATACGGTAAACTTCACTTCCATTGTTTTTGCCAATGACTCCACTTCACGTTTATCAAGTCCTTTGCGCATACGTGTACCACCACCTGCAGCACCACCGCGCAATGAGTTGATCACTACCCAGCCTTCTGCATCGGTCTCTGAATCATGCCACTCAAAAACAATTTCTGGTCGCTTGTTTTCGTATTTATCTAATAATTCTTTCATTGATTGCTCGCCATTTACTTTTTAAGAATGTCAAATGTACAAACTAGCCTAATTGAATAATGTTATTTTCTATTATCATATTCAATTAAAGTGTTATCAGCTTTATAATTATTATAACTAGTGTAATATTCTTTTATTTGCAATTATGATTCATTATAAGGGAAAATATACCATTTATGAAGTTGGATTCTATTGATATCAAAATTTTAGAGATTTTACAAAAGGAAGGCAGGATNACNACCAAAGCNCTGGCAGAACAATTGAATTTGACCACAACACCTGTTTTCGAGCGGGTGAAACGATTGGAGCGTGAAGGCGTAATCGATAAGTATGTGGCATTGCTCAATCAGAAAAAGATAGATAAAAAATTGATTGTGTTTGTATCGCTATCACTCAAGAATCATACACGATCTTATCTTGAAAGCTTTGTAAAGGAAATAGAAGGTTTTGATGAAGTACAGGAGTGCTACCATATAGCAGGTAATTTTGATTACATGATCAAGGTAATCATCAAGGACATGGAAGCATACGAGCGCTTTCTATTGTCAAAAATCTCAACTAATAATAATATTGCTACTGTTCAAAGCTCCTTCGTGCTTTCCAAGAATAAGTATTCGACCGCATTGAGGGTTTGACTTATGAAGCTGCTCTCTCAGCATGTTCTATACCAAGCTCAATCCATGCAGCTAGCTGCTGCTCTGTTTCAAACCCTAGAGCTTCTACATAGACAAAGCCTTTCATTGCATTGCCCGTGAAATCCATTTCTTTGACGTGATCCTGATTCAAAGTCTGCTCAAATTTTTCAGAGACAACACGGACCATTAGTTGATCACCAACTATCCCCACGCTCATTTTCTTCTTGTACAGAAAACACAAACCACCAAACATTTTCTTCTCTGAGGCATGCTCATGGGGTTTCATATGTTGACGAATACGTTGCGCAAGTTCTTCGTTGTAAGCCATGATGTATAAGTTATTTTGAGAAACACTAATTTACATAATCCTACCAAAATTTCTTTTATTCTTGCTACAATGAATCTACTGGATTGCTTTGTGCCGCAGAAAATGACTTGTCTGGATACGTTCTTTCCAAAGTGCTTCAAGAGACCAGGGATATTGTTTAGCTGTGTGAGCGTTTTTTACTCAATGAAAATAGTATTTTGATAGCCAATGCTTGTACACTGGATCTAAAAACTCAATGGTGCGCTCTGTGCTATCTATAATTTCCTTTGACTCTAAAGCTTTTTTTATCCTAATGACATTGGCTGATGTACCAAGTTTATATTTGTTGATAATGTGTTTTGAACTGAGTTTGGTTTCCTCATTCACCAAGGCTTTGAGATAGCTAGTCTGATTGGCTGTCAAGGTATCAGTGATGTTTTGAAATAGCAGGCTGAGCTGCAATGTTATAGATTCGAATGCCTCATATACGATATCTTCATTGCAATTTTCGCCTGTTCTAAGCCAACATTGTTGAGCGAGTTGCTGAACGTAATAGGGATGATTTTCGACTAATGTGGCTATTTTTTCGGCTTGCTTTCGATGGATTGCTTTACCCGTATCTTTGAATCTTTTGACAATGAATTTTACCCAGTCAGAAGTGCTGATTTTATTGAGAAATATAATTTCACCAAACTTATAGAAAGGCATAGAGGGTGATGAAAATAGTTCGATCATCATGTGACGTTTGCTGCCGTAAAGACAATAGGTGACATGTTCATGATGCTGCCATCTTGCGCGCGTCTTTTTCTGGAAGGCTATTGAATCGTTGAAAGCAGAAATGTTCTGAAACTCATCTATGCAAACCACTAGTTTGCATTTGTTTTTGATAGCAATCTTCTCAGCAAGATCGAGTACGTCAACAGGGTTTGATGTTACTTCTTGCCAATCCAAACTAATTGACACCTCATTTATTGGGTCTGCTCCGAAACTTATTTTAGGGATAAGGTTGCCCAGAAACTGACGGGCATTGGTGAATAATTCCTCCATTTTTGATGCAGAGGACTTTAGAAGTTCAGTGGTGAGATTTTTATAAAACTCTTCTTCTGTTTTAACATTAAACAAATCTAACGAGATGATTTTTATATTCTTTGTAGATTTTAAATCCAATGCTACACGTTTTACTAAGGAGCTTTTCCCCCATCTTCGGGGTGAAATGATAATGGTATTGTTGCCACTGATGAAATTTGATTTGAGTTGGTCACGCTCCAATTTTCTGTTAGTGAATTCGATTTTCGCTGTTACCTTTCCGAATGTAAACGGTGTGTTTTCTTTATTGACCATGAGGTAATGTAGTGATTATCTCATTAACTTACAAAAATGTAACTTATAAAAATGTAACTTACAAAAATGTAACTTACAAAAATGTAATATTTTATTTTTCACCAACAAAAAAGGAGATCAAGATTGATCTCCTTTTAGTAAGTAAGTTATTGGCAAGTGGACTATTCCGTTGCAGCCTCTTCCTCTACCATAGTAGAGTCGCTCCCCATCATTTCTTCCTCCATCATTGGCTCAGGGTCTGGCAAGCCTTCGATATAAGCTTTTAAATCGGCAATTCCTTGATCATATTTCGAGCCTACCATAGCTTCTGTCATAGTAGCTAAAAAGACCTTTTCGCCAATTGCATCTGCTTTTCCATCAAATGTCCAGGTTAATTTTGTATGTTCTCCGTCTGGCTCTAGAATGAAGTCTGCTGTGTAAAGACCAGTCATATCTTCATCAAATTCCATTTGAGTTTTGACCTGCTCATTTTCCATAATTTCTAATATTTCTTGACGGCCATTCCCTACTTCATCGTGGTCGCTAGTCCATGAATAGTATGCACCGGCTCCAACAGTATTTTCACTATAAGTGTATATTGTTTCTGGGTCAATTTTCATCCATGGATTCCAATGCTTGTTTTGTCCAAAATCATTGGTAACGCTGAATACTTTTTCTAAGGGTGCATTGATCGTAGCAGTGCGTTCAAGGTGCGCTTCACCTGACAAGGTTACAGCCCAAATTCCCGCAATCACAATGATCGCTAAAACGATTAAGCCGATGATTTTCAAAATTTTCATAATGTAAGTAGTTGATGGTAAGCTACTAAAATAAGCAAAATCGAATTTATATGAAAACGCTGATTGGTGGATGGTCATATTTGATCATCTATATTGGCTGGTTTCTCCTTAATTAGTGTTGGAATTAATACCTTTGCGGCATGAACTATCTATCCGTAGAAAACCTGACCAAAACCTTTAGTGACAAGGTCTTATTTGAAAACATATCCTTTGGAATAGACCAAGGACAAAAAGTCGCATTGGTAGGAATCAATGGCTGTGGAAAATCCACTTTGCTGAAGATAATAGGAGGAGAGGAGCAATCTGAAGGAGGTGGTGTGTCTTTCCGCAACGGTATCAAAGTTTCTTATTTATCTCAAAACCCTACATTCAAATCTGGCAATACAGTAATAGATGCGGTTTTCGATAGCAACGAGCCCAAGCTGAAATTGATTCGTGACTATGAGCTGGCACTTCTGCTTGCAGAAACTGATGAGAATGCGCATGAGAAATTGACGCCATTGATGGAACAGATGGATGCTTTGCAAGCGTGGGATTATGAAAGTGAAGTACATCAAATATTGGGTAAACTCGGTATTCATGACTTGACCCAAAAGATTGATGGGCTTTCTGGGGGTCAGCAAAAGCGTGTGGCATTGGCAAGGACATTGGTGGAGAAGCCTGACTTACTGATCATGGATGAGCCAACCAACCACTTGGATTTGGACATTATCGAGTGGCTTGAAGACTACCTCTCCATGCAAAATCTAGCCTTATTGCTTGTCACGCATGATAGATATTTCCTAGAAAATATCACCAACCAAATTATTGAGATAGATCAAGGGAAGATTTTTAAATACGAAGGAAACTACAGTGAGTTTTTAGAGCAAAAAGCAGTCAGAGAGGAGCAAGAGCGCGTGGTGATTGGCAAGGCAAAGAACCTCATGAAGAAGGAACTCGACTGGATCAGAAGGCAGCCTAAAGCTAGGGGAACAAAAGCTAAGTACCGAATCGAAGCATTTGAGGAGATTAAGAAAGTCGCCTCGCAAAAGAAGGAATCGAAGGAGATCACCTTGGATGTCACTGCCAAACGACAAGGAAAGAAGATTCTTGAGCTACACAAAGTAGGCAAATCATTTGGAGGCAAAGAGGTGATATTACCTTTTAGTTATGTGTTCCAACGTGGAGAACGTATTGGGATTATCGGTGAAAATGGTGCTGGAAAGTCCACTTTCCTCAATATGATCACCAATCAGATACAGCCTGACTCAGGAGAAGTGGAAGTGGGACAAAATACAGTCTATGGTTATTACACCCAGAAGGAGTTGGACTTCAAGCCAGGGCAGAAAGTAATAGACATCGTCAAAGACGTAGCGGAGGTAATCACCATGAGTGATGGAAGTGTGATTACTGCGTCTTACTTTCTACAGCATTTTCAGTTCCCGCCTAAAGTACAGCATGACTTTGTAGAGAAGTTGAGTGGGGGAGAAAAGCGAAGGCTACAATTGCTCAAAGTACTCATGAAGAACCCAAACTTCTTGATTCTCGATGAGCCAACCAATGACTTGGATTTGATGACTTTGGGGATTTTGGAAGACTTCTTGGATCAGTTTTCAGGATGTCTTGTGATCGTATCGCATGATAGATATTTCATGGATCGACTGGTCGAACATGTGTTCGTACTTGAGCCAGGGAAGGTGATCAAGGATCTGCCATACAACTATTCACAATTCAGGGTTTGGAAAGAAATCCAACAGGATCAAAAGCAGCAAGTGAGCAAAGACAAAGTGAAAAAGGAGAAGACAACAACTTCTAAAATGTCGTTCAAAGAAAAAACTGAGTATGAAGGAATCGAAGGGGAGATAGCTTCTCTAGAATCTAGAAAGGAAGTTTTGGTAGAAAAGCTCAACAAAGGAGAAGGTTCATTTGAAGAAATTGCAGCTTGGTCAAAGGAGGTGAAAGAACTTATCGCAAATGTCGAAGAAAAAGAAATGAGGTGGCTGGAACTCTCTGAGATGGTGAGTTAATATAGTTAGTTCATGTTCATTTAGCATTTTGATATAGACTTAAAAAAATAAGGACACCTCAACCTAGCCTGAGGTGTCCTTAATAAATATCAACAGGCTAAATAATCACTTACTTTCAATCACTTCAGATTCCATTGATTTTTTGTTTTTGACATATGTTTCGAGCCACTGATCTTGCTCCCAGAGTAAATGCATAATGCTTTCTTTAGCGCGATAGCCATGACTTTCTTTTGGAAGCATAACTAATCTAGCAGTAGCACCAAGACCCTTGAGGGCATTGAAATATCGCTCACTTTGCATAGGGTAGGTTCCTGAGTTGTTGTCTGCTTCTCCATGTACTAATAGTAGGGGAGTCTTCATTTTGTCAGCATGCATAAAAGGTGACATGGTATTATATGTTTCTGGAGACTCCCAATATGACCGCTCTTCGCTTTGGAAACCGAATGGTGTAAGTGTTCTGTTGTAAGCTCCACTTCTCGCTATACCAGCAGCGAATAAGTTGGAGTGAGAGAGTAAATTGGCAACCATGAAAGCACCATATGAGTGACCTCCAACCCCGACCCTAGCTCTGTCAATATAACCCATTTCATCTACCGCATCGATTGCCGCTTTAGCATTATCCACTAACTGCTTTCTGAAAGAATCATTTGGCTGTTCATCGCCTTCACCAACGATTGGGAAAGCTGCATTGTCCAAGATCACATATCCACGAGTTGCCCAATAGATTGGAGATCCATAATATGGATATATGAATTTATTGGGATTAGTGGTGCTTTGACCAGCACTTTGCTTGTCCTTATATTCTCTTGGGTATGCCCATAAGATCATTGGCATTTTCTCCTTCTTCATTTTGTCATATCCGACTGGTAAGTAGAGCGTTCCGTCTAAGTCCAATCCATCTTCACGCTTATAGTTTATCACTTGCTTGTCTATCCCTTGGATACTTTGAAATGGATTTTTGAAGAAAGTCATTGGTGTCAACTTATTCTTCTTATAGATGTTTCTTTTGTAATAGTTGGGGTATTCGGACTGAGATTCAAGTCGAACCAAGATATCTCCTTTACTCATATCTAACGCACTGTATAAGTTTTCTACCTTATCAGTGTATGTGGATTCGTAAACCCTAGTTTTCTTCAATGAAGAAAGATCCAGTTTATCAACGAATGGAAATTGTCCCTTTTCAGAAAAACCCTCACCCATCATAAATGCACTTCCATCGTTCAAATCCAATACTTCTTTATGGTATTCATTCTGTTTCATTACAAAATTTCCAGGATCACTGTATCGGTCCTGATAATTGCGGTCAGCCAACACTGTAGCTTTTTTTGAACCATTAGAAGGGTCGAATAAATACATTTTAGTATTTCTGGTATTCCACCAGTAGTCATAGGCTATGGCTGTATTTGCATCACCCCATTCTATTCCTGAGTATCTACCAATTGTTTTCATCATCGATTTACCTTCACCTTCGAATGGAGCACTTAGTTGAAATACTTCATCTCTGAACTCCACTTCTTTCTCAGGGTCGCCACCATCAAGTGCTTCTGCCCAAACCAATGTTGCGGGCTGATCTGCTCTCCATTGCATTGACCTTCTTCCTTCGCGAGTTGCCATAAATCCCTTAGGCATTACTTCCATCAAAGGCACTTCCATTACAGTTTTTACTAGTTTTCCATTGTTGTCATAAATTGAAGATTCAGTGGGAAATCGTCTATAGGTCACGATGTATGAGAATGGTCGTTTTACTTGACTTACCATTACATATTTGCCATCTGGGCTAAGAGAGACTCCAGTGTACATGGCGGTTGGAAGCCAGTCTGATATTTCTCCAGTTATACTTACCTTCTTGATTTGAGACAATGCCAATTGCTCAAAGTTCTTCTCATCATTGGGGTTTTTTAGCAAATCTTGATAAGTCCTATTTTGCGCCTTAGCTCCAGCACTTACTGATACTGTAGGTCCTTGAGGGACTGCCTCAGCAGTATTGATAAGGTTTTTTCTATTGGTAGGCAACATTTTCACTAGAAGTGCCTCGCTATTAGCAAACCATGTGACAGGAGAGCGCATATTGGCATTGACCTGGGCATCCGTAAGTTTTCTAGCACTTGCTTTTGCTATGTCGAGTACCCAAACTTCCACTCCATTAGTCGTAGTTTGCGTGAAACTCATCATCTTTTCGTTAGGAGACCATCGGAAATTGGCCAATCTTGGATTTGAAGGAAGACCGCTTACTGTATTAGTTTCTTTTGCGTAAGCCGGCTTGACTTCAATATTATTGTAGTAGTTCGTACGGCTGCCAATATTGGTCTTTGGGTTGATTCGTAATCCTGCTAATCTTAACTCTTCTTCAGATAATTCTACAATGGTTTTGAACGCATTGCGATAAAGCAGCACAATATTCTCGGCCTTACTGTCAAGTCTGACACTGGGAGCCAAAGGAGCATTCACCAAATCAAGTATTTCCTTTGGTGGCTTCTGATAAGTAAGGGATTCTTGTGCGTGTACTTCAACTGCAAGCAATAAAAGAACCGCATAGATTGATTGTTTCATCTTCATGGTCTTAGTTTATATTCTAAAAATGATTTTGATCGACCTCTAAATATAATGAATTAAAACCTACCTGTAGTTGATAATTATATGAGTGGAGCTCATAACAAGATGCTGAGATGCTCTTGTGTAGGCATTCTTGTCTCAAGTTGGGACGAGATAGGGAATTGTTGGTGCTGACGCTCAATAATTGTAGGCGCATTATATCGAACAGAAGACTTATCAGCCCAAATTTATTCTCGCACACTCCATATTTCATGTAGTGGATCTCCTTTGCTGGAGAAGCCTGAATGGTTCCACTTCCCATCAATCAGTTCATATTGAAATTTCAAACTAGCACCAACCCTGGCATCATCTTTTGAGAAGAACGCTATATTTTCAGTGTATTCTCCATCAGTGGTGGTATAAGTTCCACCACCTGTTCCTTTGAATTCTTTTGTTTCTGTATTGTATGCAATCCATTGAAACCTTGTTCCAGACAATATTTTCATTGTCTTTCTTGGTCTAGAAATGTCTCTTAACTGTGTTTCTCCATTTCTAATTCTACCAGACATTAGCCAAGCTCCTTGGAGTGCCCCTGGAGTTCCACCATCTATTTTCTTCAATACCATCTCGTTCCCAACAATTCTCAATGTCGAATCAGTAACCGCTACCTTGAAACTCACTTCTTTTCCAACCATCTCTGCATTGTCCGAATGAAATTCTACCTTTTCAATCATGGTGTTTCCTTCTAGCTTCCAAGTGCCACCATTAGTGTGGATAAACTTACCAGATTGAGCTTCAAATATAGTGAGCACCTGATATCCTTCAGAAAAAATAACAACGTTTTTCACTTTCACACCCTTCTCAGAAGTATTATATCCTTCCCAAGCGCCAATGACACTTTGTGCGTTGACACTTAGTGATATGCAAATGCAGATAAGTGATAAGACTATTGATTTAGCTCCCTTTTTCATAACAAATGACGTTTTAGTGAATTGCAGTTAGTTTTGACACTAATTTACTAAAAGTGTCATGAGTTGTTCGTATTCTTTGAAAAATACCTCTAAGAAAAGCACTAAATGGTGTCTTGATCTATGTCATTTCCTGAAACGGAGTTCCTTTGCCAGTCTCGCAGAGCATTTTGAGGCTTTGCAAGAAGAGTCCCCAATGAAAATTGCAGTTTTCGTAATATTCTGTCGCTTCAGTCCAATCCCTATGAGCGAATCGAAGAATCGTCTTTCCATCTTTCAAAGAAAGATTAAATGATAAATTTGTTCCAATCCATTCTTTGTCTCCATCCTCGCAATGCCATTTCACCAATTCGTCAGGGATCAATTCTGTAACTCGCATCCGCTTGGAATACTCCGGGCCAAACCCAAATTCATTCAAAAATTCAATTTTGGCTTTTGCTATTGTTTGATTGGTCCACCATTTTGATAAACCTTCTTGCGATGTAATTGCTTCATATACGCTATTGATAGGAGCGTTTATGGTAACGGAATGTCTGATATGTTCCATGATTTTTATGTTTCTTGATTATTAATTAAATCGTCTAAATTATTGAGTTTGCTTTCCCAGAATGACTGGTAATAGCTCATTAGGTCAAATACTTCTTTGAGGGGTTCCATGTTTAAGTGACAGATAGTTTCACGTCCTTGTTTTTTGGTTTTCAATATACCAGAAGCTTCCAGCGTATTGATATGCCTAGTAAGTGCCTGTCTTGACATACCAAAATTATCAGTAATGGCATGAAGTGACATAGAAGACGATACAATCAGCAATTGAATTATTTTGCGTCTTCTTGGATCTGCCAGTGCTTTGAATGCATCAACTTTATATTTTTTCATCTGTTATGACTTTTTCCAATGATGTTAAATGACGATCCCAACCAGTGACATGCTTCTCATAATCGACAATATCTGATTTGCTGAAACCTTCATGTTTTATTTCCAAAAGCACGCCATCTTCTGTTTCAGTTAGACTGAATGAGACTATGGTGTCTTCTTTAAAATGATCAGTTCTCCAAGTGAATTTGATGAAGTTGGGCTCGTTTACTTCCAATACCTCTCCCAATACCTTTCCATTCCATTCTTGGCTGGCTGGGTAACATTGGAAATAATATTGATGGCCAACTTCGGCCTTGAAATTGCCGGGCATTAACCATAGCGCTAACTTTTTTTGGCTAGTGACATTCTCCCAAACATTTTTGATAGAAGATTTGTAAAGTCTTTTGGTTTCGATTGGTGGTAGTCTATTCATATGATTAGCAACTTATTTGTTGCCAAAAATATGAAGTAATATTTAAATTAGCAACATTAATGTTGCGAATTATTTTTTTCTCTATTACAATACATTATTACTGTCGTCCGAGTAAAAAACGTACTATTATGTGTTTCTGTGAGAACAACACCCCTATAATCCCCTCAAGGGGATACTTGCGATTCTCCCCTTGA
>JGI24005J15628_10001349_pt1 | contig 13173 bp, 15 predicted proteins | sample LinPmetageLP40_FD_15628 | JGI IMG/M metagenome (IMG submission 15628)
ATCATTCATAATGGTATGTGGTATTATTTTTATTATTTTTTTAAATTGCGAATCAATGTAAATATGATCTTCATCTGGAAAAAATGTAGTGTATATTTTATCCGATATTTTTGCGTCAATTTGTTTATCAGGATTAAAAATAAATGGAACCAATTCCATTCTATGGGCTGTTGAAAATGATGTAGCATTAAATTTATCTTTTATTGATTTATTAACATAATTTAAATCATAATTATTATAGCATGATTCAAATACTTTTAAACTCTCATTATTATCGATAAATCTATTAAATTGCGATTTAGTAAATGATGTCTTTAAACCATTTTTAATATGTACTAATTTATTTGTAGTGTAAACCATAAATTTTTGTATTTCTTCAATTGGCAATGATAGTAATATTCTTAATATAGAAAAGTTACAATGCTCTAAATCATCAAAACTAATTAATTTTAATTTTTCTATAATCACCGATTTAAAAATATTTTTGGCTTTACAATTAGAAGTATCTAAAAAATCAAGATTAGTTTCAATAATTTCATTATAAGTTGCCTTTGATGGGTTTCTGCCAAATAAACTTAACATTGCTTTGTACTCCATTTTTTGACTTAGTAATAATTCAAATGCTTTTAAAAACTGATATTCATATTGTTTATCCATTGTTTGTTCTTGTGTTATTTGTCCTAAAGAATTCATTTCATATAGTTTTCTTGAAACTGGAATACTTATAGCATCTTTAAATTTAAACCCATCATGAAATGAAAATAATAAATCTACATTTGTTTTTATATTTGTTAACAAATGACTATATTCATATGGATAAGGCTCGCCACTTGGCCATTTATAAAGAATATGTTTTTCTACAAAAATAGTATAATAAAATTTTTCTAATCCATGATGTACTAACCACTCAATAATTGGTATTTCTTCGATATCTAATTTAGTGCTTCGTCTGACTGTATTCGCGTATGATATTTTTTTGCTCATTAAAATAGTATATTATTTTTTTTTTGTTTTATTAGCCTTTTTCTTTTTGGCTTTTAACGTTTTTTTTTTAGGTAATTCTTTTAATTTTCCATTATTGGTTATCATAAATTCATGTTTGGAATCACGTTTATCATTTAATCTAATTTCTGTGAAACCAGATTTTTTAGTTGTATTTAATGTGCATAAATTTGGATACTCTTTTGTTAAATAAACCGCACTATCATGAATTCTTTCTTTTGTTCGTTCTACTTGCATACCACCTGGTTCTTTATAACATTTTGTATCACACGTTATGTTATTAAATCTTAGCAACCCACCATCTTTTAAATAATATTTAATACTTCGTTCATAATCCTCTTTATCATCAATTGTTCTAATTTCAGCCTTTTTATTATTTATTGCACCAGTTAAAAATCCAATAACATAACATAATTTTGTTCCAACATAATCATTTAAATTATTAGTTTTTGCTTTCATAAAAAAAGGATTGTATACTGGGTAAACACCCCAATTTGTTAATCCAGATATTTTAGCCAATTTAAATCCATTATTAATTAAATCTTTTAATGATTTTAATTTTATTAATTTATTTCCTTTTTTATTTTTCTTATCTCCTTTATTTATACAATCATATATACCATATATATCATCGTCCATATAAAAAATATGTTGACCTTCTTTAAAATAGTTAGGCATAAAATTACGAATATTTTTTATACCTGGTTTTCCGACAATTATTTTATGATAATATTTATCTTTTAATACATCTTCATATATTTTTTTCTGTTCTTTATCTGCTACAAAAATATGAATCTTTTTAGGATCTATTTTATAATCTTTTAATATTTTTAACGTTCTATCTCTAAGAGTTTCTGGTCGTTTATAGGAAGGAATCGCCACAACATATTCAGTTAATACCATATATAATAATAAATTATTTTTTTTTTGTTTTTTTGTGTTTATTGTTTTTCTTTTTTTGTGTTTTTCTAAATGTTGGTTTTTTATTTGTATCAACATATTTTTTTAATAAAACCCACAAACTATTTGGATTATTAGAATTATCAACATCTATCTTATATTTATTATTTACTAAATTTCTCCATAAATGAATAGTATATACATTTTTTTTAAACATACTACTTATACTTTTACCTGGTACACCATATTTTGCTCTATAACTTGGTAAATTTAAAAAACAATCTTTAGCATACCACCAATCTAGATGACAAAAATAATCTGGAGATTTAACATATTTCATAAAATTGTATTTTTTAATTTGTTCTCGTAAAAAAATCATATACTTTATCTTATTTTTATTTGTTCCTTTTTTTTGGTATGCCATGCATATTTCATATAATTCTTTATAAAAATCGCTTTTTGGGGGTGCTTTTAATACTCCAATATTTGGTACAAATTTTTCTTTTAATTTATATGCCCCTTTTTGTATTGTGCGTTCAGATGAAAATACGAATGGTTCTTTAAAATCTAATTTTTTGAGAGATATTAAATCTAAATCAACCCAATAACCACCATTTTCATACAACATTTTATATCTAAAAATATCAGAAAAGGGTAAAAATCCCTCTTTTAATTTAAATAATTCTTTTTTAGGCATTATTTTATTTCCATCTAAAATTTTGGTCTTTTTTGGAATTCCATTAATTTTTTCATAAGTATATAAATGAAATTCATGACCTGTATTTATAAAACTGTTTATTGAATATATTTCCATATCTCCTAAATCATTTCCAACCCATAAACTTTGCACTACTACCATTTAATAATTATTCATATTTTAATTAGATAATAATTTTATTTTAAATTATTTTATTTTAATATAATATAGCAATGAGTCACCGAAAAACAGCCATATATACATTAACATTAACTTTAAGTTCCGAATTTAGAGCAATGATATATGATTTGAATGATTCTAAAGAATTTATAAAAAAATATGTTAAAAGCATATTTTCCAAATTAATAGGAAATAATACTAAAGTTAAATGCGATGTTATTGGTAGTGGCGATGATGAACATGTAGTTACTATTAATTATACATTTTACTATAATAACGCCCAAATAAAATCTTCACGCGTGTATGTATCAGACGATGTTGTAGATTCTAATGGTGATTTAGAACTAGATGAAGATGATTTTATACAAACAGTTCAAGGCAACCTTCAGAGTGGAACGTCATACTTACTTGAAGAAGCTAAAGTTTCCCCTAGAGAGTGGAAAGTTGAAGGTGCGTCTCTTAAAAAAGCTACTGTAGGAAAAAAGAAAAAAACATCTCCTAAACGTAAATCACCATCTAGAGCAACTGCTGGGCCGGCGCCAAGAAAAAAGAAAGGTTCTTCTAAACGGAAAGTTCAAAGTCCTCCTAGAGCAGCTTCTAGTTCATCGTCTAATAACTCTTCATGCAAAGGGAAAAAAAAGAAGAGTTGTAAAAAACCACATTGTTCATGGAATGTAACAAAAAGAGCCGGAAAACGTGGTAAAGGAGCTTGCATAAACAATTAAAAAATATTTAAATTGGTTTAAAGATATTTACATAGAATATAAATATGGTTGTAATTGGTGTATGTGGTATTACAGGGGCGCAAGGTGGTGCTATTGCGGATTTATTTCTAAAAAATAATCACAAAGTAATCGGAATTACACGAAATATTCACTCAGATAAATCGTTAAAATTATTAGAAAAAGATGTTAAATTAAGAATTGGTGATTTTGATAATGTTGAATCATTACATGATATATTTAATGGTTGTGATGTTGTATTTGTAGTGACTAATTTTTGGGAACATATGGATTCAAAACGTGAATTTCAACAAGCTAAAAATATAATAGATAGTGCCTTTAAATCTAATGTAAATCATATTGTATGGAGTACTTTGGAAGATACGCGGGATTATAATGATTCAATTGAATTTATTGGAAATTATAAAGTGCCTCATTTTGATGAAAAGGGTATGGTTTCTAAATATTTAAATGGATTAAATATTAATTCCACACATTTATATACGAGTTTCTTTTATGAAAATCTAATAAATCTAATGAAATTAAAAAAAGATGATGATGGTGTGCGAAGATTATGTTTACCAATGAATGATTCTATTTTACCTTTAGTTAGTGTATTAGATATAGCTAAAATGACCGATTATGTAGTAAATAACAAATTATATGGAAATGTTGGTGTTGCTAGCGAGCATTTAAAAGTTAGTGAAATGGCTAATATTTTAACAGATGTTTTAAATGAACCTGTTGAATATGTTTCTGTTCCAGCAACAACATATAGACAATTTGGATTTCCAGGATGTAATGATTTAGGAAATATGTTTGAATTTAAGGATGTTCATAATAAAGACTTTTGTCAAAAAAGAAATATGGACGATGTTAGATGTAGAATTAATCCAATTGATTTTAAAACATGGTGTGTTCAAAATAAAGACTACCTTTAAAAATTGAATATTAAATTATATTTTATTTATAGTTACAATTACAAATATGGCTTTGTATAACATTATTAACGAATATGTTGATTTGCGTTCTAGTATTAAGAATAATCATAATGGTTATTCAAAATTGGGATGTGTAGCTTTCTCGCCTAAATTAAAGCAGCAGCGGGTTTTATTCTTTCGGGTTTAACCAATATAATTTATCTGGAAAAGCGTCAGAATCTAATACTGATAATATTCATGCAGAAGTGGATTGTGTTAATAAATTGAAACGTGCTAAAAAAAAGAAACATATTAATATAATTATATTTAGAACAAATTCAAAAGGTGACTCGTTGCTAATGTCTAAACCATGTAGTAATTGTATAAAAGCTATTTATTCAACTCTTAAATATAAAAATTATAAATTAAAAAAAATTTGGTATACAGATTCAAATGGTGATTTTATTAGATTTATTATGTAGACACAGGACGTGGATGTGCATTCTCGCATGCGGTTCCTTCGAGTTTCTTCCATACCTCATCATTCGTTTTTGAAGTATCTTTCAACATATTATGAAGTCGTTTGCAGCAAGCAAAGACCCGGTCGCATGGTCTAAAATATCCTCTTTCTTTCGCCAGCATATGATCCCAACAACCTGTACCACAATTTGAGTCACGATTATTATAACAAAACCCTTTCACGTTATCAATTAATTTCTTTTTTATTTTTGGGTGCTCCGTCTTCCAGCTATACCATAAAGGTGCAATATCAAGTCGTTGACATCCAAAAGGACCATGAAAATGTTCTTTTATATTTAAAACAATAAGACATAATAATATTAATATTAATAAAATGAATTTAATTATCATTAATAATATAATATATAATTATTATAATGATAATTATATTATTAACAATAATTATATATTTAATATATAAAATATATAAAATAAGTTCTAAAGAAAATTTTAAAACAGAAACATGTAGCTCAATAAATCGTCCAGAAAATTTTGGTCGTGGAACAAGTCGTAATTGGAAAAAAACGTGTATTGGAAACAAATGTGATGAAGCAGCAGAAAGATGTACGGCACAATTAGAAAAAGAAAAAGCCGAAGCTGAAGCTGGTCCTTCATCATCAAATAATGATACAACTACAATAACACTTATTCCTGAATCAATTACTAAATATATGTCTAAAGGTATGATTTTTATTTTTGTATTTTTATTGATGACTGTTAATTTAATAGCATTATCTATATCTTTACAATGTAATAGTGGTAGTGGTAGTATTTTTTACAAACTTGCATCAGCATTATTCGCATTTATGTTTGGTATATTGTATTTAATATTTAATTATTATATGTATCGTATCAAAGTAAATAATCGTCCATGTGTTATTTGTAGAACAAATATATTTGACTTATCACATACTTAATTTAAAAAATAATATTTTATAATTATATAATGTTAGATGATAAAACGACTAATATTATTATAGGTGTTTCGGCTGCTATAATTATTATTGGATTTTGTGTAAAAATATTTTTAAATTATAAAAAATATAAAAAATTAAAAGAAAATACCGTATTTCCACCATGGCCATCAACATGTCCTGATTATTGGAAAGTTGTAGAGCAAGATAAATGCCAAAATATTAATAAAATTGGATTATGTAGAACTGGTGACGAAGATGATATGATGGATTTTTCTGATGCTAGATATAAAGGTGGTAAAGGTCCATCATATAAATGTGCTTGGTCAAAAGCATGCAAAGCACCATGGGAAGGTGTTGATTCTATATGTTAAGTTATTTAAAGAATTTATATTATTTATATTTATGAATTGGTCTGAAAAATATAGACCAAAAATTTTTGATGATATTTATATTAATCAAGATAATAAAAACATAATTTTAAAATGGATGAACGATTTTAAAAATAAAAAAAAAAAATTTTCAAATTGTTTAATAATACATGGACCCCCTGGGATAGGTAAAACTAGTTTAGCAAATATTATTTTGACAATTAATAATTATGATGTAATTGAATTTAATTCAAGTGATATTAGAAATCAAAAAATTTTGAAAGACAAATTACAACAAATTAATGGAAATGTAAATATTATAAATTTTATGTGTAATCAAAAAAAACAAATAGGAATAATAATAGATGAATTAGATGGAATTAATAGTACTGAAAAAGGTGCTTTAAAAGAATTAACGAGTATAATTAATAATACAAAAAAATTTAGTTCTCCATTTATATGTACTACAAATTCATTAAATAAAAAAATAGAACTATTAAAAAAAAAATCAATATACATAAAACTAAATAAACCAAATAAATTAGTTATTAAAAAATTTATTAATAAAATATGTTTGAATGAAAATATTAAAATTTCAGAACATATTAAAACATTAATATGTGATAATTCTCAATTAGATTTTAGAAGAATTATAATATTAATGGAATATTTATTTAGATATAACTCTTCGCCCACCGAAAATATATTAATAAATTTAATATCTAATTATGATAAAAAGAAAATATCGTATACATGTTACGAATCAACTGATAAAATATTAAATAAATATAGTAGTGATTTTAATAATATTTTAGATAATGACAAGTCTACTGTTGGATATTTAATATATGAAAATTTTTTAAATTATATAATACATAATAAAAAAAGTAGTAATAATGTGAAGTTAGAAATAATAACGCAGATTTATAATAATTTTTTATTATCAGATATATTAGATAATAAAATTTATATAAATCAATATTTTTATTTAAATTTTTACAATGATTTTATTAAGTTTAATATAGTATCATATTTAATAAATTCATTAGATAAAAGTAGTTATAATAAATATAATAAACTTAATTATTCTACTATGATAAATAAAATATCATACGAATATTTGAATATTAAAACAGTTAATATTATATTAAGTAAACATATTTATAAAAGCCACATTTATACAGCAGATTATATATATAGTCTTTTAAACAGTGATAAAAAAAAAGCTTTTCAAGTTATAGAACATTATAATATAGATAATCAAATATTAGAAAAAATATGTAAAATGAGCACATTTTATTCTAAAGATGATAATTTAAAACAACTTATTCATTTTTAACCTAATATAATATTATGTATTTATTCTTATTTTATTTATTTGTTGCAATAGAATGGACTTTTCCAAGATTTATATTGAAACAATTAACTGATTATTTTAATACTATAGAAATTATGGTATTAGTTCATTTGGCATGGCATTTATTTATGTTATTATTTTTTTCATACATTTGGATATTTAAAAATAAAAAGAAAACAGAATTTATAAATAAAATATACAATCTACCTAAAAAATATAAATTTAATTTAATATTAATTATTATTATTGGATTAATTGGTCAATACTCATTAATAACATTGTTAAAATCATATAATGTTAGCACAGTGTTACCAATCGTTAGAGGATTAAGCACTATATGTGTATTAGCCTTTGGATATTATATGTTTAAAGAAAATATTACTTTAAAAAAGGTGTTAGGGATATTAATTATTTTGGCTGGTATTATGCTAATAAAATAATATACTAAAAAGATTAACTACAATTTTTTACTTTACTTTTTTACTCTTTTTTTGTCTTTTTTCTAATTCAATTATTTTATTTAAATATTTTTCTATCTCTTCTTTTTTTTTAATAATTTTTTTAAGTTGTTTTTTTAAATTTTTCTTTATTTCTATTATTGTAAGCTCTTTTTCTTCCTTTATTGTTAATGACCCATATATACCCTTTTTTCTAGATGGTATTCCATTACTATCATGTGGCTTATTTATAATTGGTTTTGTCCATTCTGAAAAATCTGTCATATATTATAATATATTATTTTATATAAAATTGATTTAAAATTATTTTAATTTATTAAATATAAACAATCATGTACACATTGATTACAGATAAACAAAAGATTACTGAATTGATTGGACAAACTGGTAAAAATATTGTATGTTCTCCATTCAATATTGATGATGATTCTATTATATCTTATTTAAATAGCTTTGATACTGAGATGGCCCATCCAACAAATGATAATCATATGTTGTTTAAAAGTTCTAATGGTACTATTTACAAATTTGAAAAACCAGATGATGAAACATTCTTAAATACAATTGGTGCAACTGGGGCAGCATTAAGATTGCAAGAAAATCTTGAAGCTATTAAAGAGTTTCAATATTTAGAAAGTGTATTAGGATTTTCGAAAGAGATGATTCCAAACATTAATATTGTTATTGTAGATAATCCAATGGATATTTCAACTAATTCTAAATTCTTTATGATTACCTATAAAAATGGAGGACAATATTTAGATTTTGTATCATGTGATGATTTTGGCAATTCATGCAATTTTTCTGGACAAATAAGTCATGGCTTAAAACATTCAGGTGATAAAGCATTTGGAAAATATTTTATGCAAAGTATTCATATTCAAGATATTCAGAAAAATAAAAACTTTATTTTGTGTGGGATTGGATACCAAAGAACAGCGCTTATATCCGCTACATACAAACATCAAAAACCATCTATGTGTTATTATGATCCTGAAACAAATACAATTGGTGTTATTCCAGTTCAACAAACTGAAAGTGTATTAGGTCATAGTTCTACTGTAGCATGTGCAGTAGTTCAAAATAATTTAACACATCTTAAAATTATTCCTCATACAAATGTTCCAAGAGAAAATAAATATAATACAACTGATACAATTAATTGTGACATGCCTAAAAGATGTATTGATGCTGCTATTTCAATTAATAAAGAATTTGAAGATGATAAGAAACAAATAGACGAAACAGAAAATAAAGTTGATACTAATGATATTGGTGATAATTATGATGTTGTTGAGGTAGATGATGGACATATTATTGATGTAGTACAAGTATATGATGACCCTAAATTAGTATTAAAACTTGATAATTCACTTAATATTGATTATCTTGGTAATAAAAATGGCGATTCAACAAAATTTAATCCAGCTTTATTTGGGAAGTCTAAACCATCGGCCTATAATGGATTTATTACACCATCAACAAATAAAACAAATGATTTTGATAATATTGTAGATAAATCTAAACTATTGATTCTTCATGTTAATGATTATGATAACTTTCCAGAAGAATGTGGTCCATTAATTCAGAATCCAATGACATGTTTAATGATTATTAATGTTAATTTTAATGGAGATGATACAGTTCAACATAAATTAGAAAATATTAAACTTTCATGTACTAAATATACCAATCATACATCTATTATATTAGCTAAATGTTCTAAAACAGGTATCTATTATTGGATTCGAGGAATTCGATGGTTTCATGAAAATGTATATAGTTTTGGAGATGTATTTAAAAAAACTGATTTTGATACTATTATTCAATGTAAAGTACAGTGTCCAATACCTAAAAATGTTAATCAATCTATTTATTATAATGGTTCATGTATGTCCCCATTAGAAGTAGAAACATATATTAAATCACTTGATTTTGATGGTTTAGTTGAAAATGAAGATAAAATTATTGAGTTATTTATGCAATTGTCAGTTTTATTACCTATTCAAAAATTCAAAGTATTTAAGACCGAGTGTTTAACAGTTCTAAAAGATAAACAAGATATAAATTCTAAAAAGATTAAAGATGATATTAAGATGAAAACAAAAGAAATTTTGAATCATTTTATGAAACATGGTATTGAACCAATTGAATTAAAGAAACAATTAGCAGCAGAAAAACATAAAAAGAAAATGGCACGCACATGTGTTAAGTTAAATAAACTTATGACAACTATTATTGGAATTACATCTGATGGCAGTGCTTCTAGCAAAGCTGCCGAAAAATCATTAGAAAATACAATACGAGCTGATGCTATAAAAAAAAATGTAGAAGAAATTAGTAACATGAGTATTGAAGATATTCATGAATATTTTGAAGATTTTGAACAATTCATTATTTGTGAACTTGAACCAGAACAATTACATTCACTTTTAACGCAAGTTAGTAATAATACATTTAAGAAAGCTGAGGGATTTGCTTCATTACATAACACATGCTCAGAATTAGATGGTACTACTGTTAGTGCTTTGACGCAACATATTAATGAAATGAATGTGGAACATTATTTAAAAGAGGCTCCTGGAGTTATTGTGTGTGGACAATCTGAAATTAATTCGTGTATTCCAATTCCAGTACAATCAGTATTTTCAGAAATGGATGATCCAAGACATTTTAATTGGATTGAACGTGTTAAAGATATTGATGTATCAAAATACAGACTTATTCTTCGACGTATGATTCCAGAATCTGTTAATGGTCGTCTACTTAATATTAATGGTGGTTCAAAATCATTAACATATTTGCTAATTTCGATGTTTATTTCATTAGCACAAAATATTAAAAGTAAGTTTACTAATATTCCAGATGATAAAAATAGTTTTACAGTTATTGCAATGCGCAATTTGTTAGGAAATATCTTTTCACTGTTAGCTTCTGGTAGCACACCATTATCAAATATTTGGCAAGTATTGAGTCATTATCCTACACATGTTCCTAATATTAAAGCATTTGAAGCACATGATTTATGGATTTTAGAAAATATTATTGATATGTTTCCATATTGTATGTGGTCAAATGCTGAAGCAAACTTTAAGAAAAATACATTATCAGGTATTACAAAATTATTTGGAAAATATATCATTACACCTGAACTAAATAAAATTGCCGAAGAAGAAGAAAAGAAATTACAGTTAAAAACAAATGAAATATCTAAAGAATTAACTACTGTATGGCAATGGCAAAAGTTAGTTATTATTTCCATTCTAAAAATACTTATTAAAAATGATTATGATAAATCTATTATTAAACATGTTGGTAAATGTTTGTTAGATATTTATCCTAATATTGATGAAAAAGCTATTTCACACAAACATAAAAGAAGTAATTCATCAGATAAACTAAAAATTATGTTGAATAATATGGTAAAATATGGTAATGTTACATTAAATGAAAAACAAATTGATACTATTAGATTTATTATTTCAAAAAGAATGCATCCATATTATCACCATTTATGTAAAGATGCTAGAACATCTTATTTCTTAAAATTAGATATTCAAGGACTATACAAAGAAATCAATAAATTAATGGAAAAGGAAAACGATGATAAAGGTCCTAAACATAAGTTTCTTAAAAGTTGGGCGTTTTCTTACACATCACAAACAAAAGAACTTATTAGTTCTAAGAAAAGCACATTACAAAAATTAACTGATATATTTACATTAGATTCAGAAATTGATGTTAAAATTAGTTATAATAAAATGGAAGATTGTGATGAACAATTATTAGTAGTAGTTAAATATCCTGATATTAGGGAGGAACTCTGGTTAGAAATTAATGATAATACTAAAATTACAGACTTTATGGAAAAAAATAAATTAAATGAAGTAGTTAATATTATGGGTTATGTGTTTCCAGACAAAAATATTCATAAAATTCTAATTGACATTTCTGAAATGTTGCTAGATAATTATAATGATAGAATGAAAGCATATACAGATATTATTAGTAAATATCCATTTTAATACAATTAATAAAATTTAAAGTATAATAATATAGTAATGAATAGCATACAAAAAAGATTTATATTATTTTTATTTTTATGTATACCAGCTAGATTAATTTTTGTTTATTTGGCAAAAATATTAAATAAAGAAAATTTAAAAAAACTAGGATTTTTACTATTAATTCCAGCCATAGGTTTTTTATTTATATATATCACAAATAGTAGAAGTACTGGACAAGAAGTATTTGGTAATAAAATATGGTGGAATAATTTAAGACCATTTCATGGGTTTGCATATTTAATATTTAGTATAATGGCTATACTAGGAAATAGTAACGCATGGATTATATTAGCTTCTGATGTTGCTATAGGACTTTTCGCCTTTTTAATGTATCATTATAAAAATAATAACTATAAAAAGTTATTTATATAAAGATTTAACTACTAATTACAATTATGCTTTTATTTATATTAAATATAATATCATACGATATATGGTTTTATTTTTGTCATAGAATACTACATACTAGTTATATGTATAAATATCATCAAAAACATCATTTGATTAAAGAACCAAATTGGTTTGATACTTATTATGCTACAATTATTGAAAATAGTCTTTTAGGAATTGGAATATTTATTCCAATGATTTATTTTCATGTCTTTAATTATGAGTGTATATGTTCTATTTTATTTACAAATATTAGGGGATTAATTAGACATGAAACACGTTTAAAACATATTTTTGGAGAACACCATTTAATACATCATAAATATTTAAAATATAATTATGGTGAATATTGGTTAGATTCTATATTTGGAACTAAATATTAAAATATTGTATATAGTATATGCGTTCAACTAAAAAATATAGGAAATCTAGTAAATTTAACAAAAAAAAATATAGGAAATCTAGTAAATTTAACAAAAAAAAATATAGGAAATCAAATAAAAAATATAGGAAATCTAGTAAATTTAACAAAAAAAAATATAGGAAATCTAGAAAATTTTTTGGGGGTAGCGAAAAAAAAGAATTCCCGGGATTTGAATCCGTTAATGGTGCTACTTCATCAGAACCTGAGCCAGGACCAGCTGTGATAACAGAATCAGCAGAAGGAGAAGAAGAA
>JGI24005J15628_10001350_pt1 | contig 13168 bp, 12 predicted proteins | sample LinPmetageLP40_FD_15628 | JGI IMG/M metagenome (IMG submission 15628)
TGGCATTTTGGATGGGATTTTTATTTTTTGAGATTCGGTGATGCCTGAGTATCAGCTAATTGAAAGAAATGAAAATACCGCCAAAAGAAACTTTTTTTGATTTTGTGTGTTTTCGGAGTGGACTCAATGTTGTATTATCAACTTAATTTGGCTTCATAAAGGTGCTAATCGTTATCCCAATGATTAAAACAAATTGTTTTTCAAATCCTGTTGTATACTCTTAGGAAGGTTGGCGACAACAAGGTCATAAGAAATATCTAGCCAATTGTAGAGTATTTTATCAGAAACAGTACCATCCATCACGACCCTGCTCCAGTGTTTCTTACTAAAGTAAGACGGTTCTTGTAAAGAGGGGTATTCTGATCGTAATTCTTCAATAGTTTCTGGGACACACTTAATACTAAAGCTGTCAAAGGTGCTCATATCTGTAGCTGTAAACATCTTATCCTTCACTTTAAACACTAGCACATCTGGAAGCTTCGAAAAAGGAATGGACTCAGTCACTCCCCTTTTGGAAAGACAAAATGTTCTGTACGCTTCTATATTCATCTCATTGATGAAGGTACAATAATTGTACTTATTTAGAAATGCGTTATCTGGTCAAATTTCTAAAACTGCATCAATTGAAAAGTTCATCAAACAACAATTCATATTGTTCAAAACGGTGACTTCTTATAGGTCGAATCTTCGGCTCGGTATAAAAATGCAATAGCAAACATGGAGAGATCGATTTATATTTCTTCACATATTCATAACGCTTCAGTTCTTGATTTTTGATGCGTTGCTTTATGCTATTGTGATAGGGGTACATTATAACTAGTGTCTCTTATTGATATCTTCAAAGATTAATAAGTTGCCAAACAACATCGAAAAAGCATAGCCAATATCTTCAACGGGTATTGTACCTAATCTAATTCCTAAATTTTCAATATTGTCGTACCATACAATTGGATTATCTGTAATTGCACCAGTTAGCATACCATTTACCATAAAAAATGGAATGAGGATGATCAAAAAAGAAATGAAAAACTGCTGTAGTAATTTTTGGTTATGTATAAGCCCAAGTGTAAGGATTACTAGTAAAAAGGAAAAGTTGACGAAGGTATAGGCTTTATCAAAATTGGTAACAATCAAAATTATACATAGGATGATAAGCGATACAGCTATAACTAATGTAATTTTTTGATTCAATCGAACTCTTGGAAAGGCGTAAAAGAATGCATAGTGAGTGAATACACTGCAAAATGGAATTATGAAAAAGAAAAGAAACTCCTCAAGAGGAATTTGAAATAAATAAATCCCAACACAATAATCATGATTAAAGCCCCAAACACCTTTCTGAGTAAATAACAAATCCCAAATCAGAAAGAACAAGGCTATTATCGTAGTTGATAGAGTGAAATTCTTCCATTTCTTTATAAAATCTAGTCCGAAAAACGAATAAAGTAAGGGGATTGCAAGTGAGCCAGTTAAAACATAAAGATAAAGTGGCGTCATTACTTCGATGTTTTTTGAAAGTGCTTTGAGGGTACATTTAGCATCCCAAAACATTCACCATCTTCTTTCCCCAAATGCTTGTGATGAATTTTATGTGCTCTTCTCAAGCCAAGAAGGTATGAGTTATTAGTGTTCTTAAACCACTTAAATCTTTGATGAATCAACACGTCATGAATAACGAAATAGGTTAGGCCATACAACAATATTCCAATTGCAATGAAGCATTTGTAGTTGAGCTCTGGGGTAGTCCCAAAGTAGAATAGGGTGATACTAGGAATAGCACCAATTACAAAGAAAGTGTCATTTTTTTCAAATATTTGCTGATACTTCGGTTGGTGATGATCTGCATGCAACACCCATAGAAAGCCATGCATAACATATTTATGTGTTAACCAAGTGACCACCTCCATACACCCATAGGTAATTGTGGTAATCAATATGTAAACGAATATTGTCAAAGTGATGTGTTTTTATGGCTGTAATAATCTAAGCAGTCAGATTCATCTACTATTTTAAGTTTTTCTGCAATGATACTTTTACCTGGTTTCAAACTATCTTGAATTTATAGTTAAAGAAAGATTGAAACAACAAAAACGTTTTGGAATAATTTGACACACTAATCCTCGTCTCTTTTAGCCGTTTTGCTGATGATTTTTCTATCTTGTTCAGCAGTTCAGTATAGTACTTGTACGCGACAAACACACCAAAACGTGCTTCTTTCGGTAGTTTTTTGATTCCTATAAGTGCCGTTTCGAAATCCTGTCTTATTTCGGCAACTATTTCATTTTTTTCTTTTTCGGAGAGATTATCAGCATTGATATTTGGGAAATAGGCTCTTTGCAATTCTTCTGAGTCTTGCTTTAGATCTCTAAGGAAATTTACCTTTTGGAAAGCCGAACCAAGTTTCATAGCTGGATTCTTAAGTCGCCTATACTCATCATCATTGCCATTTACAAATACTTTTAAACACATCAGACCTACTACGTCTGCAGATCCATAAATGTAATCTTCAAGTTCTCCCTTGTTGGCATATAACGTCTTGGTTAAATCAGCGCGCATACTTTTCAAAAATGCCTCAACCAATTCATTGTCAACATTATATTTTACTACGGTGCGTTGAAATGCATTGATAACAGGATTAGTGCTAATACCAACCCGTAGAGCATAGTTGTATTCTTCCTCAAACCTATTGAGAAGCTCTTCCTTAGGGAAGTCCTGAAAACTGTCTACTATTTCATCAGCTACTCTGACAAATCCATATATGTTGTAAATGCCCTGACGAATACTAGGTGCTAGCAACCGTACTGCAATGGAGAAAGAAGTACTGTACTTTCTAGTGATGATAGTCGCACTTTCATTCGATATGTAATCAAAATGTTCTTTCACTATCTTATATCCTTTAATATTGATTCTGCGGCTATTTTGCCTGATATTAGTGCCGGAGGCACCCCGGGGCCGGGCACAGTAAGCTGACCCGTAAAGTACAGGTTAGATACTTTTTTACTCTTTATTTTTGGTCTCAAAAATGCCGTTTGTGTAAGTGTATTTGCCAGTCCATAAGCATTTCCTTTGTAAGAATTATAGTCCTTTTTGAAGTCATTGATACAATATGATTTAACAAAAAGAACATTGTCTTTTAACTCCTGATTGGTCAGTCTTTCAAGCCTTTCAAGTATCAATTCAAAGTATTTGTTTCTTTCACCTTCGCTATCTTGTATCCCTGGAGCGATAGGTATTAGAAAAGTAGCAGCCTCTTTATTTTCTGGAGCAAATGCCGAGTCCGTTTGACTGGGAAAACTGGCATAGAATAAAGGATCTTTCGGCCATGCTGGAGTGTCATATATGTATTCAGCGTGAGAATCAAACGCTTCATCAAAAAATAAAGTGTGATGAGAGACGCTCTCTATTTTTTTATCAAACCCTACGTAGAATATCAAGGCAGAGGGGGCAAATATTTTTTGGCGCCAATATTTTTCAGTGTACTGACGGTATTGAGGTTCGAGCAATCCTTCTGTGTGATGGTAATCGGCACCACTAAGTACAATATCAGAAACAATTCTTTCTTCATTGACAAGAATGCTGGTCGCTCTACTTTCACGATCAATCTCGATCTTATTTACAGACGCATTTAAGATAAAATTAACACCGAGCTCTTTGGCTAGCTTTTCCATTCCTTTGACCACTTCGTACATTCCTCCTCTAGGATGCCATGTACCCAGGCCAAAATCTGCCCAGTTCATAAAATTGTACATGGCTGGAGTATTTCCTGGTTTTGCACCTAAAAACAAAACAGGGAACTCTAAAATCTTTATTAGCCTCGGGTTGGAAAACTTTGTTTGAATTTGTTTTCTAATATCAAAAAAGAGCTGATGGAGCTTTGTTACTGTTTTTGAACTAATCAATTCTAGTGGAGAAACGCCTGGCCTGTAGACTAGATCTTTGACGGCTACGTTGTAATTGCTTTTTGCTTGTTCTAAGAAACGTTTTAGTTGGATCGAACTACCTTTTTCTTCTTTTTCAAAGAGCGCATAAATCTCATCGATTTCTGAGGAAATTTTAATTGAATCTTTCTCATTGTAATAAATTTGATACCCTGGATTCAACCTGTCCAATTGGTAAAATTCCTTTGGAGATCGTCCAAAATCGCTAAAAAATCGTTCAAAGACATCAGGCATCCAATACCATGTCGGTCCAATATCAAATAGAAAACCATCCTTTCTATATTGTCTAGCTCTACCTCCTATTTGTTCGTGTTTTTCAAAAATGGAGACTTTATGCCCCGCATTGGCGAGGTAGCAAGCTGCCGACAGTGATGAAAACCCTGAACCTAGTACGCTTATTGTTTTGCTCATTGTTTAACAAATATAGTATTTTATTAAACAACATTAGTCTTTCAACTTAATTAAGTCTGAAAAACCATTGATGAAAGAGATCCTTTGGTCTATGCCTAGCTTGGAGTAAGAGTTCCAAATTCCACCAATTATCAAACATTCGTTATTTGTATGTTTGAGCAACTTCTCTAATGCTAGAATAAAACTTGTTTTGAGTTCCAGGGGTCTATCAATAGTAAAACTAGTAACCCAAGTGATCTCATTAAATTGAGAACTAATATCGCTTAAGTTTTCTAAGGGCACATCTCTTCCTAAGTAAATCACCTTGGAGCCATTAAGTTTGAGATGATAATTCAAAAATAACAGGCCTAATTCATGAATTTCACCCTCAGGAAGAAACAGAACATGAACCTTCTTACTAGCTACAGTAGCTTGCTCTGCTGATGCTGTGTTTAGCACAATTTTTTGGTAAATCAAATTTGATATAAAGTGTTCATGAGCGGGTTTGATTGAATCTGTCTGCCACAAAACTCCCATATGATTTAAAAGAGGTAGGTAGATCTCCACAAAAATCATTTCAAAGGACATTTTTTCACTTTGCTGTGTGTAAACTTCTTCAAAAAGACGCTCACTAAAAGTAAACATGCTCACTACTAATGAATTAATCTGATAGCTATTTGTCACACCGCTGAGTGCAATTGACTTAGCTTCACTAGCTAATTCTCTCTCTGTAAAGTTGGCAATTTTTGAGATTTTGTAATTTTGCTGATATAGTAGACTGACGTTTAGCATCTTTTGAAGATCCTCAAGAGAATATACGCGGATGTTCCTATTAAGTCTGGTTGGATTGAGTAAGTTGTATCTTTTTTCCCAAATGCGAATGGTGTGGGCTTTCACCCCACTCAAGATTTCTAAATCTTGGATAGTAAAAGAATTCTGGGTGTTGTTTATCATTATTACAATATAGTTAAACAATAATATAGATAATTATTTTAATTTGGAGTGTGATTAGGTCTTCATTTTCTGAATAAGAAATAGTGCACCTATTTTGCGTTGGGGTTGTTTGACTTACTTATGGTAATAAACTTTTGACCCTTTTATATTTTCAACTTTTACGTCAGCAATCAAGGAGATAATTTTATATTTGGATAATATTTACTACTTTTTCAATCAGATACTTTTGAAAACAACCATAAAATGAAAAAATTCGGACAACTATTACTTTGCACCCTATTGGCTTTAGGAACGATAAGTACATCATACGCTCAGCTATCAAAGGCTGAAAAGAAAGAGTGGAAGAAAAAGGCTAAGACCTACGTGAAGGCTCCAGAGACGCTTAAAAATCTGCTAGAGGAAAGTCAAAGCCTGAATGGTCAGGTTAGCAATCTGCAAGCTGACAATGCCAATTTTCAATCACGTCTCAGTGATAAGGATTCCAAAATCTCTGAAATGGAAGATGACATGACCAAATTGAGAAGTGATTTGTCATCTGCGAGGAAAGAGGTAAGGGAAATGAAGGCCTCCGCTTCATCAGCACCCAAAAATAAGCGTTCCTCGATGAAAGGAGTGGTATTCAAAGTACAAATCGGGGCATTCAAAAATAAAGACCTCTCTAAATACTTCGAAAATAATGAGAACTTTTCAGGTGAAACTGATGAGGACGGCACACAAAAAATTACTCTTGGACAATTTGCTGACTATTGGGAAGCGGACACTTTCAAAAAATACCTTCGTGAGATGGGCGTAAAGGATGCATGGATTGTGCCTTACCAAGATGGCACACGTGTAGAGATCAAAGATGTATTGGAAGGAGTCGTAGGGCAAGAAGCAGAAGGAGAATAATACTTTTATAAAAATCATCAAAGCAGTCTCGTCCCGATAACTATCGTGACGAGACTGCTTTTTTTGCTTTATAGCGATTTGAAATGAAGAAAAAGTGGGTTTATAATAAGAATACTGATAGATCAACTATAGATGGTTTGTCAAAAGCAATCAATGTTAACCCTGTGATTGCAGCAATGCTCACTTCTCGAAAAATAGATACTTTCGACAAGGCCAAAACATTTTTCCGCCCAGAGTTAGATCAGCTCCATGATCCTTTTTTGATGAAGGACATGGAAGAGGCAGTGAATAGAATAGAACTGGCGATAATGAGAGGCGAAAATATTCTTGTTTATGGCGACTACGATGTCGATGGGACAACTTCTGTCTCAACGATGTATCATTTTCTTTCATCTATTTATGATCATGTTGCTTTCTACATTCCTGACAGATACAAAGAAGGTTACGGTGTTTCTGATCAGGGGATAACTTGGGCAAAGGAAAACAACTATAGCTTAATGATTTCTCTGGACTGTGGTATCAAAGCCAATAAATTGGTACAGAAAGCTCTTGATCTTGGTATTCACTTTATCATTTGTGATCACCACACCCCAGGAGAAGAACTGCCTAACGCAGTAGCCGTTCTTGACCCTAAGCGCAGAGATTGCTCATACCCATACAAAGAGCTGTCAGGTTGTGGCGTTGGCTTTAAATTGATTCAGGCATTTGCTTTAAGAAATAACATTTCACAAGAACAAGTATTTGAATACCTTGATTTACTTGCTATCAGCATAGCTTCCGACATAGTTCCGATTACTGGCGAAAATCGGGTTTTGGCATTTTTTGGTTTGCAAAAACTAAATAATTCTCCGAGGCCTGGTATCAAAGCGTTGATTAGTCTTTCAGGAAATCAATCCAACATAGATATCTCAGGTGTTGTATTTGGCATTGGCCCTCGCATCAATGCGGCAGGGCGCATTGCGCATGCTAAAGGAGCAGTTGATTTGTTATTGGCCAAAGACATCAAAGAGGCAACTGAATTCGGTGGACAAATCAACAAACACAATGATAATAGAAGGCAAGTTGATAGCACTATCACTCAAGAGGCTTTAGGTTTGATAGCAGATTCTGAAGGGGAGAAATCAAAAAGCACTGTGTTGTTTAAAGAAGATTGGCACAAGGGGGTAATAGGTATTGTAGCATCGAGATGCATTGAACATTATTATCGCCCTACGGTTATTCTCACAAAGTCTGGTGATCAAGCCACTGGCTCGGCCAGATCAGTAGATGGATACAATGTGTACAAGGCGATTTCTGCATGCGAAGATGTTCTTGACCAATTTGGTGGACACATGTATGCAGCGGGGTTGAGTATGCCCGTAGAAAATGTCGAATTGTTCAAAGAAAAGTTTGAAGAGTTTGTAAGCACCACCATCTCTGAAGACCAGTTGATTCCAAAAATAAACATAGATGCAGAAGTCTGTCTCGATGATATTACATCAAAATTTTACAATATCCTGCGTCAAATGTCTCCCTTTGGTCCAGAAAACATGACCCCTGTCTTTGTGATGCACCACTTGACTCTGAAGGGGGCACCATTATTGCTCAAGGAGATACATTTGAAATTTACGGTGCAACAAGAAAACAATAGTCAGTCGATTGACTGTATTGGTTTCGGAATGAGTGATCATTTTGATACCGTCAATAGCGGTAAACCATTCTCTATGACCTTCACTATTGAAGAGAATGATTTTAGAAATGTAAAAAGTCTGCAACTATTCATAAAGGATATTAAATTTGCAGATTGAGTTCGTAGAAAGTAAGTAGATCACTATGATATTAAAAGCAGACAACCTCGTCAAGAAATATAAAAACAGAACAGTTGTCAACGATGTTTCTGTGCAGGTAGAACAGGGCGAAATTGTTGGGCTTCTAGGCCCTAATGGTGCTGGTAAAACCACCACTTTCTATATGACTGTAGGCTTGGTAAAACCCAACGAAGGCAAAATTTTTCTAGATGATGAAGACATTACCGACTTGCCAATGTATCGAAGGGCAAAGCTTGGAATCGGATATCTTGCACAAGAAGCCTCCGTCTTTCGTAAGCTGACGGTAGAGGAAAATATCATGGCCGTTTTGGAAATGACTAAGTTGTCTAAAACAGAACAACGTCAGAAGATGGAAGAGTTGATAGAGGAATTCAGTTTAGGCAAAGTGCGCAAGAATATTGGCATGTCGCTCTCTGGGGGTGAGCGTAGAAGAACAGAAATCGCAAGAGCACTCGCTGTTGACCCAAAGTTTGTACTACTTGATGAGCCATTTGCTGGAGTGGATCCCATTGCTGTAGAGGAGATACAAGGGATCGTGGCGAAGCTTAAAAACAAGAACATCGGAATTTTGATCACAGATCACAATGTAAATGAAACGCTTTCCATTACAGACAGAGCGTATCTTATGTTTGAAGGACGACTACTAAAAGCAGGTTCAGCAGAAGAATTGGCATCCGATCCACAAGTGAGAAAAGTTTATCTTGGAGAACATTTTGAACTAAAACGCAAGGTTTAAAGTATTGTAGACACCAAATAATTTTATAAATTACTCGCTATGAGAAATTTATTATGTCTGCTTTTGTTTCTATATTCAATGATGGCCTATTCACAAGACAGCATCACTGATAATTCCAAAGAACTCCCCTACGCAATCATCCCTGACTACCCTGAGTCATATAGTGCTGGCACCATTGCGGCAAGGGTCGTGGACGGTCTTGGCTTTCGCTACTATTGGGGAACGGAAGGATTGAGATCTGAGGATTTGGAATTTAAACCGAATGAAGATGCGAGAACTACAGAAGAAACGATAAATCACATTTACCAACTAACCAATACCCTCAAAAATGCAACGCTGGGAAAAGCGAATGGAGGAGATGTTTCCAGTGAAAATATGAGTTTTGAGGAAAAGAGGGCTACTACCCTGCTCAATATCAAAGCTGCGAGCGATATCCTTAGGACTAGCTCAGATGAAGAAGTCGCGTCCTACAAATTAATTTTCAAACGTAAAGATGGGAGTACCACGGAGTATCCCTTTTGGAATATGCTCAATGGACCATTGGCAGATGCTATTTGGCATGTTGGACAAGTCGTATCATTTAGAAGGTCTTCTGGCAATCCCTTTAACTCAAATATGAGTCTATTTAACGGTCGATCTAGAAACTAGTGGAAATAATCAACTCCATATTGACCTGGATGATGAAGAAGCGCATTCATCAGATTGAGCTTTTTATGAAATATCCCCATGATGTGCAAGGGGAGATTTTTCGAAAATTAATTCAGTCAGGAAGGAACACTGCTTTCGGCACTGAATTCGGGTTTGAGGACATTGACAATCTAGAACAATTCAAAAAGCGCGTTCCGATACAGCCATATGAGTCATTGTTCCCCTACATAGACCGACTGATGAAAGGGGAGAAAAATGTGCTTTGGCCGAGTGACATCAAGTGGTATGCCAAGTCTTCTGGTACCACCAACGCCAGAAGTAAATTTATCCCAGTCTCACAAGATGCCTTAGACGATTGTCATTTTAAGGGCGGCAAAGATCTCATATCAATTTATGTGAACAACCATCCAGATACCAAAATGTTCACAGGAAAGGGCCTCACAATTTCTGGAAGCCACCAAATCAACGAATATGACCCAAATGCCAACTCGTATTATGGAGATGTTTCTGCTGTAATCATGCAGAATTTACCACTTTGGGCGCAATTTATTAGAACACCAAGTCTGGATGTTGCCTTGATGGAGAAATGGGAGGACAAGATCGATAAAATGGCGCAAGATACCATCAATGAAAATGTCACAATCCTATCGGGTGTTCCTACATGGATGATATTGCTGATCCAGCGAGTATTAGAATTGCAGGGGAAGAACAACATCCTAGAAGTATGGCCCAATCTTGAGGTCTTCTTCCACGGTGCTGTTGCTTTCGGTCCATACCGTAACTTGTTTGATGAACTGATCCCCAGTGGCATGATGAATTATGTAGACACTTATAACGCTTCTGAAGGTTTCTTTGGAATCCAAGATCAAACAGATCGTGAAGACCTCTTACTGATGTTAGACTATGGTATCTTTTATGAATTTGTGCCATTTGATCAAATAGATGATGATAATCCGAAAACCTATGGCCTAGACGAGGTGGAACTTGGGATCAATTATGCGATGATCATCACGACCAATTCTGGGCTTTGGAGGTATAATATTGGGGACACGGTCAAGTTCACCTCGCTGTCACCATATCGCATCATGATCTCGGGCAGAACCAAACATTTTATTAATGCATTTGGTGAAGAGCTTATTATTGAAAATGCAGAAACGGCCATAACCAGTGCTTGTCAAAAGACGGGAGCTATCATCAATAACTTTACTGCAGCGCCTCTGTACTTTGGAGCAACTAATAAAGGAGGCCATGAATGGATTATTGAATTTATAAAAGAACCAGATAGCCTTGAAAGGTTCACCACCATGTTGGATGAAACATTGAGGTCAGTAAATTCAGATTATGATGCCAAAAGACATATGGACATGGCACTTCAAATGCCAATAATTCACAATGTGAAGAAAAGAACTTTCTACAACTGGATGAAAAAAAGGGACAAACTTGGAGGCCAGCACAAAGTCCCCCGACTTTCAAATAATAGAGAATATGTCGATGACATTTTGGAAATGCTCGATAAAAGTGCGGCAGCCTAACCAACACCTTCCCATGAAACAATCAATACGCTACACCCTCTTCGTTTTACTTTGTGCAACTCAATTGAGCTTTTCACAAAAAAGAAAATCAGCTCTCAAAGTTGATAACAATGTGAGTGAAAAACGACACAATGGTTTTNTCGACTTTGTGTACAATGAAAAAATGGACATCATCAAACTAGAAATCGATAAACTAGATTACGAGTTTTTGTATGTCAACTCACTTGCCGCTGGTATAGGCTCAAATGATATTGGTCTTGACCGGGGTCAGCTCGGCAACGAGCGGGTAGTGAAGTTTGTAAAAGCTGGTAATAAACTTTTGCTGGTTCAGCCCAACTACAGGTACCGCGCAATAAGCGACAATGTTGATGAAGTACTTGCCGTAGAAGAGGCTTTTGCGCAATCTGTCCTTTGGGGTTTTGTCATAGAAAGTGAGGTTAACGGAAAATATACCGTCAATGCGACTGACTTTCTGATGCAGGATGCACATGACGTTAGCGGCAGGCTCTCACAATCCAAACAGGGAAATTATAAATTGGATAGAACGCGTTCGGCATTCTACATGCCACGAACTAAGGGTTTTCCAATGAATACTGAATTTGAAACCACACTAACTTTCACCGGAAAAGCGACTGGAGGGTATATCAGAAGTGTGACTCCTTCTTCCAATAGCATTACCGTACGTCAGCACCACTCATTTGTTGAGTTGCCGGATGACAAATATGAGTCAAGGGTATTCGATCCACGTGCTGGATATTATGGTATGTCATACATGGACTACGCCACACCCATCAGCGAAAACATCACCAAGCGACTTATCACTCGTCACAGATTGGTAAAGAAGACTCCAAGTGCTGAAATAAGTGAAGCCGTAGAGCCGATCATCTATTACCTGGATAGAGGAGCTCCAGAGCCTGTGAGGTCAGCATTGATGGATGGTGCTCGCTGGTGGAATCAGGCCTTTGAAGCGGCAGGATATAAAGATGCATTTCAAGTGAAACTCATGCCTGAAGGAGCAGACCCGCTTGATGTTAGGTACAACCTGATTCAATGGGTACACCGATCTACAAGAGGATGGTCATACGGAAGTAGTGTGTCTGATCCCCGAACAGGTGAAATCATCAAAGGGCATGTAAGTTTGGGATCGCTGAGGGTGCGTCAGGACTTTTTGATAGCAGAGGGCTTGCTTGCGCCCTATGAAAACGACACTGATGTACCAAAAGCAATGGAAGAAATGGCACTAGCCAGGTTGAGGCAATTGGCTGCCCATGAAGTAGGGCATACCATTGGATTGGCACATAGCTATACATCAAGCACTGAAGGTCGGGCATCGGTAATGGACTATCCGCATCCACTCGCAGAGATCAGTGATGGGAAAATTGTGTTAACAAACGCTTATGATGACAAAATCGGTGCATGGGATAAAGTCGCTATAGCCTATGGCTACCAAGACTTCAAAGATGGCACAGACGAAAAAGCTGCACTCAATGACATCATTCAAAACAGCATCAAAAGTGGGCTTACCTTTCTTTCAGATCAAGATGCTCGCCCTCAAGGCGGAGCGCACCCTTATGCCCACCTGTGGGACAATGGTAAAAATGCATACGATGAACTCACCCGTGTGATGGATGTGCGCAAACTCGCATTGAAAAATTTCGGGGAAAATAACATACGACAAGAAACACCTTATGCCAACCTGGAAGAAGTCCTTGTCCCGATCTATTTCTTTCATCGCTACCAGGTAGAAGCAGCTGTCAAATATATTGGTGGACTCAACTATCGCTATGCACTCAGAGGAGATGGTCAGCCAATCACTGAGTTTGTATCAAAAGCCGAGCAATCAAAAGCCTTGAATTCATTGATCAGCACCATCCAACCAGAAGGACTGGCGCTCTCTGAAGAATTTATGCAAATGATCCCTCCTCGCCCATTGGCCTACAGAAGATCCAATGAACTTGCAAATATCAGGACTTCTCTTACTTTTGACGCTTTGGGCATAGCTGAAGCAGCAGCAGATATGACCTATAACTTGATTTTCAATCCTGCGAGAGCGGGAAGATTAGTAGAGTTCAGCTCAAGAAATGCAGATCAGCTAAGTTTGGAAAACACCATCGATGCGCTGACTGCTGCTACCTGGAAAAGCGTACGCAAATCAGGATACCTTTTGGAACTTCAACATGTTTCCGAAGTTGCCTTTGTAGAAGCAATGTTCAGGTTAGGTGCTAATGACCGTGCATCTGATCAAGTACATGCTGTCGTCAATCTAAAACTGGA
>JGI24005J15628_10001355_pt1 | contig 13154 bp, 11 predicted proteins | sample LinPmetageLP40_FD_15628 | JGI IMG/M metagenome (IMG submission 15628)
AAATATCTAATGAATCAAAAATATTTTTTATTTGCGGAAATAGAGATTACTTAATTGGTAAAAAATTTGCTGAAGACACAAACATTACTATTCTTCCAGACCATGAACTTATCAAGCTCGGAAAAGAAAAGACAATTATCCTTCACGGAGATACTTTATGTACGGACGACAAGAAGTATCAAAGGTTTAGAAAGTTTTCAAGATCTTGGATTAGTAAGAAGGTTTTTTTATTACTCCCAAAATATTTAAAGGATTTCATATTTAATTTTGCTAGGCAAAAAAGTAACTACGATAAAAGTTACAAAGACCAAAATATCATGGATGTAAATACCTTGGCTGTGGAAAAATTATTCAATGAATTTAATAACCCTCCCATTATGATTCATGGTCACACACACAGACCAAAAATTCATAACTATAAGTTTAACGGAGTAAAATCAAAGAGAGTGGTTTTAAATGATTGGTATGAATCGGGGAGTTTTTTACTTTGGGATAAGGGTAAATTAAAAAATATTAAAATTTAAGGTCTCATTAGCTCATTAGCTCTGTTTACTTTGGCAGCTTTGTTAAGTATTCCATTTATATATTTATACCCATCAGCCCCACCAAAGGTTTTTGCAATTTCAACCGCTTCATTTATTACAACTTTATAAGGTACAGATGCTGAATACTTAAGCTCATATAATGAAAAATATATAATTGATAACTCAATTGGGCTGAGCTCCTCATAACTTCTGTCAATGTATAATTCAATTTCTTGCTTTAAAGAATCCATGTTTTTAAAGACTCCCGATAACATTTCTTCATACAAATCTTGATCAGCTCGAATAAAGTCTGGGTCTTCTTGAATATCTTTTTTAATTTGAGTGATATCAATTTGATTAACAAGACCACGGTAAACACTTTTCATCACCAATTCACGTGACTTACGTCTATTATTGATCTTTTTTTTTCTTGAGTTTACTTTTGAATCTAAAGTCATATGCTACCCATCATGATAGCCATTTCAATAGCCCCATCTGCAGCTTCCTTACCTTTTATTTTAGTTCTCGCAAAAGCCTCTTCCCCTGAGTTTGTCGTGATAATTGCATTAATAACTGGAATATTGTGCTTTAATTGCACTTGCATCAGGCCGTTAGCTGATTGGTCAGATACCACCTCAAAGTGATATGTTTCTCCCCGAATTACTGCTCCAACACCAATCAATACATCAAACTTTTTTGTTATTGCATAAGCATTTATCATTATTGGAATCTCTAGTGCACCTGGGACTTCTTTTTGCAGGATATGTTTTTCGTCGATGCCCTTAAATATTAATTGGTCGACACACGAATTCAATAACTCTTTTACAACAGGCTCATTGAAACGTGAATAAATAATACCCACATTTAGAATTTTTATATCTTCCTTACCCAAAATTTAATCCTTAGTTTAAAGAAAAATGATTATACCTTTTTGTAGGGCATTAAAAATGCCTAGTGTAATAGGGACTCCAACTACAATCCAAGCTAATGGAAGCAGAATTCTCTGCATTGAAGTATTCGTTACAGATACAACCGTCTTAGGATTGTTTTGGGTTCCTTTAAGTGCACCTTGTTCAGCTTTTAACTCTTCTGGCGTCATACCAAACTTTTTATTTACTGGCTTGACTAACAAATTCAAAATAAAACCAACGACTAAAAGTAATGCCAGAATTTTAAAGCTTGAGTTATAAGCTTGATCTGTTGGTATGCCCATGCTTAATTGATACTCTCTTAAATATGAAATAAGCATTGGTCCCACAATTCCTGCCAAAGACCATGCTGTTAGCAATCTTCCATGAATAGCTCCAACATGCTGTGTTCCAAAAATATCAGCTAAATAAGCAGGTATCGTAGCAAATCCTCCTCCATACATCGTAAGAATAACTAGTGTAATGAGAACAAAAGTAGCTATATATTGATTTATACCTGCCCAAGGAGCTGCTAAATAGAGTGCTGTTCCCAAACTAAAAAATATCGCATAAGTTAGCTTTCTGCCAAGAAAGTCAGATGATGATGCCCAAAAAATTCTTCCAATGATATTTGCTAATGAGAGCAATGCTCCAAATCCTGTGGCAATTGCACCAATTATAAGTGGATCAAAACTACTCGCTGCAATCTCTTGAAACATTGGTTTTGCAACAGATAATACTCCGATTCCAGCAGAAACATTTAGGCACAGCACTCCCCATAACAACCAAAATTGAGGTGTTTTATGAGCCTTGCTAACATGTACATGGCTCGAAGAAATCATATGATTTGTTTTTTTTGCTACTGGATTCCACCCTTTTGGTTTCCATCCCTCAGCGGGTACGCGATATCCAAATGCACCTATAGTCATCGCAAAAAGATATATTAAACCCATGATGAAAAAAGTTTCCCCCACTCCATTAGCTTTAATTAGATAATCGCCTAAAGGCATACCAATCATTGCACCTCCCCCAAAACCCATGATCGCCATCCCTGTCGCTAAACCTCTTCGATCAGGAAACCATTTGATTAAAGTTGAGACAGGTGAAATATAACCTAGTCCCAACCCTATACCTCCTATAACACCAGCGCCTAACCAAATTAGCCATAATTGATGAAGAGTTACCCCTAAGGATGTCACCATAAGCCCGCCACCCCAAAATATAGCTGCAGCAACTCCCGCTTTTCTTGGTCCGGCTTTCTCTAACCAATGTCCAAATAATGCTGCTGCGAGGCCTAAAAAAACAATGGCAATAGCAAAAGTCCAGACAACATCACTTCTCATCCAATCACACGAGGTAATAAAAATGCGTTCAAAGAAACTTACATCAGCTCCACATGCAGTACCTACTAATTTTGTAAGTTCAGGCCAAAAAATACTAAATCCATAAATCATTCCAATTGATAAGTGAATCATTAAGGCTGCAGGAGGTACCATCCATCTATTAAAAGATTTATCTGCAACAATTTTATTTTTTGCAAGAGAATCAAACATGAAAAAATATCCTAAATTTTATTATTAAAGTTTACTAATTTAAATAATACTACATGAAAAAAATTAGCTAGGATGTAAAAAAATATAAACAAAATTAATGTCATAAATATGACATATTAATGTCATAATATAAAATAATGGCAGCTAATATACTAATCGTTGAAGATGAAGGTGCAATTTTAGAATTAATTGCTCTAAATCTGCATCAGTCAGGGTTTAATCCTCTAAGGGCGGTCAGTGCAGAAATTGCAGATAGCTTAGTTAAAAATACATTACCGGATCTAATAGTTCTAGATTGGATGTTACCTGGTATGGATGGTATTACTTTTGCTAAAAGACTTCGTGCCAATTCTGATACAAGAAGCATTCCTATTATCATGCTAACAGCCAAGAGTGAGGAGGATAATAAAATTATGGGTTTGAATTCCGGGATTGATGATTATCTTACTAAACCCTTTAGTCCTAAGGAGCTTATCGCAAGAATTAATGCTCTACTCCGAAGAAGCTCTCCTGAATTAACTGATGAACCAGTCGATATTTTAGACCTTACTTTAGACCCCCTTCAACATCAATTAACAATCAAAGGTAAACTAATTAAAATTGGGCCAACTGAATTTAAAATACTTCACTTATTTATAAAAAACTTAAATAAAGTTTTTAGTAGAAATCAAATAATGGATAAAGTTTGGGGAAATAAGTCTGAAATTGATGATAGAACAGTTGATGTTCATATCAAAAGACTCCGTGCATGCCTTGCAATTGATGGCTACGATAAGATTATCAGAACAATACGGGGTGAAGGCTATAGTGTTTCAGAAAAACATTTCTCATAAAAATATAAAGCTATAATGAATTTAATTTTTAAAATATAGAGAATAATTGCTTTGCAAGATATTAGACTTCGAACCTTCATATTTATTGCTCTAATTTTATTATTGAGTCTTATTGTCTCAAAATTATTTAGCTTCAATGTGGCAATTATTTTTTTTGTTATTACTTTAATTATTTATCTCATTTCTCATATTTTTTGGATAAATGAATTATCGAAATGGCTCGATAAGCCAAAAGCTACTGAGATTCCTGATGGAAAAGGTATATGGCAAGACATATTTTCTAAAATATACAAAAATTATAGATTCGATACTAAGTCAAAAAAAGATCTGGCCACAGCAATGGAGCAGTTTGTCCAGGCAGCAGATGCACTCTTAGATGGTGTAGTTTCCTTAAATGAGTCAAACGAAATAATTTGGTGTAACAAAAGAGCACAGTTGATGTTTGGTATACACGCAAAAAAAGATTTAAATAAACCTATTCAGCATATTTTTAGGAATTCAGAATTTAAAAAATATCTTGATGAGGAGAATTATGAATCTCCTCTTCAAATTGATACAGAAAACTATATTAACCATATCGAAGTAAAAGTAATCCCTTTTGGAAGATATCAAAAACTGCTTACAGCCAGAGATATATCATCAATACTTAAAAATGAATTAGTTAGGAAAGAATTTGTATCTAATTTTACTCATGAATTAAAAACACCTCTCACTGTAATTACAGGATTTATCGAAACACTAGACCAACCAAAAAATAATCTTTCTCAAGATACGAAAGAAATATTTACGCTCATGAGCGATCAAGCAAATAGAATGAAGGATCTAATAAATGATTTATTATTACTATCAAATATTGAAGCAAGTTTAAATAAAAATAGATCCGAAAAAATTTCTGTTAAAAGGTTGTTTGAAAATATTAAGCTATCTACAACTAAACTTAACAAAAAAAAACAAAAGATTAAATTTGATATCGATAAAGAATTAAATATTTATGGATCTAAGAGTGAGGTTCAAAGTGCATTTACAAATCTAATAAGTAACGCTATTCGCTACACGCCTGAAAAAGGAAATATTCTTATAACATGGCACCTTATAAATAACTTACCAATTATGGAAGTAACAGATAGTGGGGTGGGTATACCAAAAAATAAAATTAACAGGATCACTGAGCGTTTTTATCGAGTAGATGAAGATAGAAGTAGGTCTTCTGGAGGTACAGGGCTTGGTTTGTCAATCGTAAAGAATATTATGTTGCAGCATCAGGGCCAATTAGAAATATCAAGTGAATTGAATAATGGAAGCACCTTTAAGCTAGTATTTCCTAAAGATAGAATTATAAAATCTTCATGAGAAGATTTTTTTTAATTCTATCTTTATTTTTAATTGGGTGTAATTCATCATTAGAAAGAAAAGATTCTACACAATATGATAAAGGCTCTCTCAATCAGCTTACAAAAACTGATTTTGATAGAATGGCTGATTATGAAATTAAAGAAAATATTGAAAGTTTAAAAATTCTTGCCCTAAAGTTTTTTAAAAGAAATCCTGCAGAGTTAAGGAAAACAACATCAGACAGCCCAGAAGTTGCAGTCAACTGGCTATTTACAAGTCAACATAATTGGAAATTTAAAGAGATTAATGATGCTCAAGGGATAGAGGCTCTTGATCAGGTGTTTGACGAAAATTTTAAGGGTGACAGAGTGCTGTCACTTATTACCGGTTTATATACCATGCTAATAATAGCTCATGACAATCAAAAAGAATTTGATATGTTTGATTCGCTTGATCCACAGCTAATTTATAATGCAGCTCGAAATGTAGAAGTCATTGTTTGGCGATTATCGACAAAAAGGAAAAAAAATGGAGAACTATTCCTTGTTACAAATGAAATTAATGAAGACTTTCAAAACCTATCATTTGAAAGAGAGTTTGGGAAAATTATTGGAAGAACAGATTATTTTGCTTATGTATTATCTGAAAAAAAGGAACGCTACATAACAAGAGCCATTCAAGGGACTACGTTAAATATTTTATTACCATTTCTATAATAATATTTTTTCGATGCCCCCTTTTGTTGCCTTATCAACATAGTCTTCAAGCCAATCTTCACCAAGATTATACTTAGCTAATTCAACAACAATATAATCGGCAGTTGTTTCAGTGTCATCTCCATAGCGTTGAAGTCCCTGAAGGCATGATGGACAGGATGTTAGAATTTTGACTGGTTTCGATCCCTTATTTGGATTAATAGGTAACTCTGAAATTCCTTTTTGAATTTCTTCTTGTTTTCTCAATTTTACCTGTGAGGCTATATCTGGCCTAGTTGCTGCAAAGGTTCCAGACTCACCACAACATTTATCGTTCAAAGGTACCGATTGATTCATTAAAGCGTTTGTTACTTCAGTTGGCTCATAGGTTTTCATTGGGCTATGGCATGGGTCATGATACATATATTGCTGACCTGAAACTCCATCCATCTTAATATTTTTTTCCATAAGATACTCATGAATATCTAAAAGCCGACATCCAGGGAATATTTTTTCAAATTCATATTTTTGTAACTGATCCATGCAGGTGCCGCAAGATACAATTACTGTCTTAATATCTAAGTAATTTAGAGTGTTCGCAATTCTATGGAACTGAACTTGATTGTCCGAGGTAATCTCTTGACCCTTAGCTTCATCTCCTGACGAAGTCTGAGGATATCCGCAACATAAATATCCAGGGGGAAGTACAGTAATAGCTCCTACTTCAAATAGCATAGCTTGTGTTGCGAGGCCTACTTGAGAAAATAATCTTTCGGAACCACAGCCAGGAAAATAAAAAACGGCATCTGATTCATCATTCGTTTTACTTATATTTCTTATTACTGGTACTACTTTGTCATCTTCAATACCCAATAAACCCCTAGATGTTTTTGTTGGCATATTTTTAGGCATTGGTCTATTCAAAAAATGTATTGTTTGAGTGATTACATTAGGCTTTTTTACACTGGAAGCAGGTGTATTTTTAGTAAAATTTATAAGGTTTAATTTTTTAAAAATGCTATGCCCCCATCGTTGCATTTTATAGCCATAGTCAACCAATACTTTTCTCATTATTTTAATTGTCAAAGGATCTTTTAAATTAAGATAAGTCATTGCAACAGAGTTACCAAGATTGAAATTTTTTTTGCCCTGTTCTGTTAAAAAGTTTCTCATTGCAATAGAGACTTCTCCATAATCTATATCCACTGGACATGGAGCTAAACATTTATGGCATACCGTACAGTGATCAGCAACATCATTAAATTCATCAAAATGCTTAATTGAAATTCCTCTTCTAGTTTGCTCCTCATATAGAAAAGCTTCAACAAGCAATGATGTAGCTAAAATTTTATTTCTAGGACTATAAAGTAAATTAGCTCTTGGGACATGNGTTGCGCATACTGGCTTACATTTTCCACATCGTAAACAATCACTTATGGAATCTGCAATGGANCCAATAGCAGACTGATTCATAATAATTGATTCTTGCTCTAATAATCCAAAACTTGGGGTATATGCATTCATCAGCCCTGAGCCAGGTAACAATTTACCCCTATTAAAGTTTCCATTAGGATCGACCTTATTCTTATATTCAGCAAAGGTATTNATAGCTGANGGTTCCAAAAATTCCATTTTTGTTATTCCGATACCATGCTCTCCAGAAATAACACCGTCTAAACTTTTTGCTAGATCCATAACACGAGCAACAATTTTTTGAGCTTCTTGCATCATTTCATAATTGTCAGAATTGACAGGGATGTTTGTATGTATATTACCGTCACCTGCGTGCATATGAAGTGCCACAAACAGCCTTGATTTCAATACCTCCTGATGTTTTTTATAGATGAGCTCTCTTATTTCTATGTATTCTCTTCCAGTAAATATATCTTCTAAGGGCTTTTTTAACTCACTCTTCCAAGAAATTCTTAATTTATGAGTCTTTATTAGGTCCAAGATAGTATCCTCAACAAAATGCTCAGATAACTCTTGGAACTCATTAGCAGCTTTATCAAAATTATTTAAATAACTTTGCCATTTATTTTTAACAGAACCGAGAAGCTTAAGTGCTAATCTTTTCTTATTTTCTAGAGCCTCTTCATCAAAGTTATTTTTTATATCTCTTAGCAAACTAAAATTAAATAAATTATCTAACTCTTCAATTAGCCTTAATTTATTCCACATAGATTGTTGAATATTTATTTTTTCAATTTCATTAGCATATTTTCCTAAATTAGGTAATGGGATAACAACATCTTCATTTATTTTGAATGCATTTGTATGCTTTGCAATTGCTGCTGTTCTAGCTCTATCCAACCAAAATCTTTTCCTCGCTTCTGCCGATACCGCTATAAACCCCTCTCCATTTTTTATATTTGCAATTTGAACAACTTTTGAAGCAACTGCACCAAGTTCACTTTCATCATCGGAAGCAATATCTGCAATTAAGATCATTTTAGGTTTTTCTAACCTAGTCGCCTTTGTAGAGTAGCCAACAGCCTTTATATACCTATCATCTAAATGTTCAAGACCTGCCAAATACACATCATCAAAACCTTTTAAGTATTCTGTAATTTGAACGATAGAGGGAACTGCATCACTCACACTTCCAAAAAATTCTAGACATACAGTTCTAATATGCTGAGGCATCTTATGGAGAATAAACCTTGCTGAAGTAATTAAACCGTCACAGCCCTCTTTCTGTACTCCCGGTAAACCACTTAAAAATTTATCGGTAACATCTTTTCCTAGCCCAGCCTTTCTAAAGTTTGCTCCTGATATTTCAAGTATTTCTGGATTCTTCTTAGGATTAATACCATTTTCGTCAAATTTAGTTATCTGAAATTTAACTGTTTCAGTTTCATGTACTTTACCAAGATTATGTTCCAATCTTTCAATTTCAACCCAATCTCCGTTTGGATCAACCATCTTCCATGATGCAAGATTATCAAGAGCCGTGCCCCAAAGAACAGCTTTTTTTCCACCAGCGTTCATAGCCACATTTCCACCTATACATGAGGCATCAGCAGAAGTCGGGTCTGTGGCAAATTCTAGACCTGCGTTAGATGCAATTTCCATTGCCCTTCTTGTCACAAGGCCTGCGCCACAATGAATTGTTGGGACTGTTTGACTGATTCCCGGTAGGTTTTTGATTTCGACTTGACTTACACTATCTAACTTTTCTGTATTTATAACTACTGAGTGCGAAACTAGGGGGATCGCCCCTCCCGTATAACCAGTTCCCCCTCCTCGAGGAATTATCGTTAAGCCTAATTTAATGCAAGCCTTTACAATATAAGCTACTTCAGATTCAGTATCAGGATTTATAACTACAAATGGTAACTCTACACGCCAGTCAGTTGCATCGGTTACATGGGAAACTCTTGCTAAGCCATCAAATTGGATATTGTGTTTTTTAGTAAATTTCTTTAATCTAGAAATAACTTTTTTTCTTAATTTCTTAACCTGCTGAAACTCTAACTCAAATTCATCTATTGCAGTCCTCGCAGCTTTAGTTAATTGCGCTACCTTCATGTTACCGAAACTTCTATCTTCAATACCCTGCACCCTATGGCGCATTGCTTTAAGAAGCATGTTTAATCTTTTTTTATTTTCTAACAGGTCATCTTGAAGGTAAGGATTTCTTTTCACAACCCATAGATCACCCAAAACTTCAAAGAGCATTTTTGCAGAACGCCCCGTTTTTCTCTCAGCTCTCAACTCTAAAATGATATCCCAGATATCATGGCCAAGAAAACGGATAACAATTTCTTTATCTGAAAAAGAGGTGTAGTTGTAGGGGATTTCTCTTAATCTATTAGATGAAGAGGGTAAAAGCTTTGCCAATACAGATGATAGGGGTGCGTTCATTTATCACAGTCAATTTTAAGTCATTAGAATAACATGCAGAGATAAGCCATACAAAGTGTTAATTACTTTCAGCTACTTTCATAAGATATGAGAGAATACTAATAAGAGTAATTAAGAGTAATTAAAGTTCATGCTTTGGATTAAATCTTTTCATATCATTTTTATGGTTACCTGGTTTGCAGGCTTATTTTATCTTCCAAGATTGTTTGTCTACCACTCAATGGCCGTTGATAAAATTAGTATTGATAGGTTTATTATTATGGAAAGAAAGCTTTTGTATGGAATTATGACGCCAGGCGGAATACTTACAATTGCTTTTGGTTTTTGGTTGATGTTTCAATATAACTATTCAGGGATATGGTTGTATCTTAAAATACTCTGCGTATTTATCTTAAGTGTTTATCATTTGTATTGTTTTAAATATTTTTTTGCTTTTAAGGAAAATAAAAATAAACATAGTCATATCTTTTTTAGGTGGTTTAATGAACTGCCAGTAGCATTTCTTATTATTATTATTTTATTAGTGGTATTCAAACCTTTATGAAAAACATCTTAATTTCTGGGTCATTAGCGTATGACTCCATCATGGTCTTCCAAGATTATTTTAAAAATCATATTCTGCCAGATCAAATCCATAAACTAAGTGTTTCTTTTTTCGTTCCTGAACTTAAAAGAAATTTTGGTGGAACAGCAGGGAATATTGCCTATAATTTATCTTTGCTTAATTCAAGCGCAATTATAATGGCAACCGTTGGGGAGGATTTCAGCGCTTATGAAAAACGATTAAGTAAATTTGATATTGTGCAAGATTACATCAAAGTAGTTTCGGAAAGTTTAACTGCTCAAGCCTATATCACTACCGATCTAGACGACAATCAAATTACAGCTTTTCATCCAGGTGCGATGATGGAATCACACCAAAACAGTATTTCAAGCGTTACAGAAAAAGTTGATTTAGCAATAATTGCGCCATCAGGAAAAGAGGGAATGATAAAACATGCTCAAGAATGTTTTGAAAAAAAAATCCCTTTCATTTTTGATCCGGGTCAAGGCCTTCCGATGTTTGATAAAATTGAATTGAATGCCTTTATAGATCAAGCTACTTATATAGCTGTCAATGATGATTATGAAGCTGAGCTACTTATGAAAGTTTCAGGTCTGAGTATCAGCGAAATTCAAAAAAAAGTTGAAGCTTTTATCATTACAAAGGGGGCATATGGCTCTGAAATTTATTGTGACAATAAGATTACTATTGCGCCAATAAAAGCAGAATCCACTATAGATCCAACTGGATGTGGTGACGCTTATCGAGCGGGTTTGCTTTATGGTATTTCAAATAAATTTAGTTGGGAGGATACAGGGAAACTTGCCTCGGTTATGGGAAGCATAAAAATTAAAACACAGGGTGGGCAGAACCATAACCCTTCACTTTCAGAAATCGAAGGGTTATTTGGTAAAAAACTAATTTAGATCTTTTTTATTAATTTCAACCGAAAAAGTATTATTGCCCTCTAAACACAAAGCCGTAAGTGTTTTTCCCCATACACATGCCGAATCAATTGAAGTGCCATATTGATGATTATAAATCTCTATTGCTGACCAATGTCCTGAAATTATTTTTTTTTCTCTTTTAAATTTAGACTTAAAACTAAACCATGGCTTTAAGTGTGCTGGGAGATTATTCAAAGTTCCATTGTATGTAAAATCTAGTGATTGATCTTTATTTAGGCAGCGCATACGCGTGAATGCATTTATAGAAAATCTTATTTTTTCCTGACTACTTAACTCTTCTCTCCATATATTGGGTGTATTTCCATACATATTTTTAAAAAAACTCTCTGGATCAGACTGCATTTGCAAACACGTATCATTAGCATTTTTATAAGCACCCTCAACTGACCAACTTGGGTGTATGCCTGCATGTACAAGAATAGCTTTTTCGTCTAAAAACATTAATGGCCAGGTTAAAACCCAGTCAACTAATTTATTTATTTCTTTAGATTTAAGCAAATAATTTAACGTATCTGTTTTATTAAGGCTTCTTTGATTAAAAGAAATCGCTAAAAAATGCAGATCATGATTGCCTAAGACAAATTTGATATTTCTTTGATTTTCGTAACACCAGGAAAGCGTTTCTAGTGAAAATTTACCTCGATTTACAATATCGCCAACAAACCAAAGCTCATCCTTAGTTGAATCAAATGGTATTTTTTCTATTAAATCTAGAAGCGAGTAATAGCAACCTTGAACATCACCAATAGCGTAGGTTGCCATTTAGATTCTTAGTGCCTTACAAACTGCCACCTGATGAATTTGCCATCCAAACAACGGCTGCAGCAACTTCTGCGTCTGAAAGGGATGTATTACCCCCTTTAGCAGGCATAACTCCAATGCCCTTTATTGCATTGTTTACAAGCATTTCTTTGCCTTGAGCGATTCTTGGTGCCCACTGTTCTTTATCTCCAATCTTAGGTGAATTCATCATTCCGCTTGAATGACACAGCGCGCAATTCTTTTGTGCAATTTTTTCTCCTGATATGCTGCCGCTATCCCCAGTTTTCTCTGGAGTTACCTGAGCCACCTTAACTTCTGCTACTGGTTTTACATCAGCCTCAGCCACCTTTTCCTCGACCACTGTGTTCTCAACTACCTTTGGTGTAGGTTCAGGGCTATCTTTTTTTGTCGCTGCCACAATAACAACCATTGCAAAAATAAAGCTACCTACAACAACGCCCACAGTTTCTAGAATACTTTTTAAATGACTGTTTTCTTTACTCATAAAAACCCTCTCTTACTAAATTAAAAGTTAAATAAAAATAAATTTATAGTAGTGATCGACTAAAAAAGCCGTAAATATTAAACTTAGATATAAAATCGAATAATTAAATATTTTTTTTGATAGTTTATCAGAATAATTCCTGTACAACACAACAACATAATAAAGAAATATTGCATTTAATATTGTTGCAAAAAATAAATAAATAAGCCCTGCCATCCCAACACTAAAGGGCATCAGTGTAACTATTGCCAAAATTATTGTATATAAGACAATATGTAATAAGGTGAATTTTTCACCATGCGTTACAGGTAACATGGGGATACCAACTTTGGCATACTCTTCTCTTCTATATAAGGCTAAAGCCCAAAAATGGGGTGGTGTCCAACAGAATATTATTAGGAAAAGTATCCACGCTTCTGGTGACAGTTGATTGTTGACTGCAGCCCAACCTAATACAGGTGGCATTGCTCCAGAAGCTCCACCAATAACAATGTTCATAGGTGTAGCAGGTTTTAAGAATACTGTATAAATGGCTGCGTAAGCAAAAAAAGTAATTAATGTTAGCCACATTGTGAGAAAATTTACAAAGAAGAAAAGGACAGCTAATCCGGTGAGACCGACTATGGATGCCAAAATGAATGTTTCTTGCTGAGAAATTTTACC
>JGI24005J15628_10001357_pt1 | contig 13138 bp, 9 predicted proteins | sample LinPmetageLP40_FD_15628 | JGI IMG/M metagenome (IMG submission 15628)
GATCATCCATGAGCGAAAGCTGCTAAATGACCACATGAGGTCCTTTTGGTAAAGCGCTACGAGGCCCGTCGTAGAGCGGTTTTTCATGCATTTTCCCTGCTTCAGTAGCTCAGGAATGGCCGTAATTTCGTTGCTTTTATCCTCTGTCTTGATTTGCCCAAGCACCACACCATTGTTGGCGGTGCTGAAAGCACTAACCATGTGAATCGCGGCTTTATCTTTGCCCCGGCAATAGGAGCCGCGGAGCGTCTTTCCATCAATGGCAACCACCGCTCCATCGGTGGCCTCATGGCAGGCTTTCATCCAGTCGGCAAAGGCCTTCTGTAGCTGGGTCGCATTCAGGGAAAACGCATGAAAAATTTCATACCGCGAGAATGTCCGCCAGGTAGGTCTCATCCAGCGCGGCTTTCTTCTGTTTCCGCCGGATTCCGCCTTTGAAACGCTTCTCCCCTTTCAGGTAATTCAAGGCGATATGACGAATCCTGGCGAGGTTTTCGGCTGCCTGTCCGCGGTGGATTTTACAGGCATTCTCGCGAAGAGCGACGTCCAGGGACCAGTGGAGCTTGTTCTCGACAAACCAATGCTGGCGAGCCGCTTCGGCGAGCTTCTTGGCGCTCAGATCGGCAGAGCTGATGTAGTAGCGGATCCTCGGGGCTTCTGGCACCTCGTCACCTTCCTGGCGGAAACTCATTACCACGCCCACCGTTTTCAGGCCTGCCCATTCATAGCTAAGCTCCTGAAATTCTTCAGTAACCTCGCTGACAATATGGTATCGGGTCTCTTGCCGGCCACGGCTCTTCTCGTCCGTGACGTACGCATCCCCTTCAAAGTTGACCACCTTGGCCATGGGAAACGCAGCCTCGAAGGCGTCAGCCAAGGCCGGCTGGTTGCCCTTCACCGAGAGTAGGTAATCGGCGCCCTTCTGCAGGACCTGCGTGGCGATCTTCTTCTGGCAGCCCATGGCATCGATTGTTACCAGACAACCTTGCAGATTCAGCAGCTTGAGTAGCTCGGGAATCGCCGTGATCTCGTTGGACTTCTCCGCCGTCTTGACCTGACCCAGCACCACACCATTCGCCGCACTGAAGGCGCTGACCATATGGATTGCCCCTTTCCCCTTCCCTCGGCAGTACGACCCACGCAGCGTCTTGCCATCGATGGCCACCACCGCGCCCTCCGTGACATCGTGACAGGCCTCCATCCACTCGGCGAATGCACTTTGCAGCTGCTCGGCATTCACCAAGGCCATGACCCTAGCCAAGGTGTCATGGCTGGGCACGCCAGCCTCAAAATCGCCGTACTGACGAAGAAAATCGAGCTTCGCGTGGCCAAAGTCCTCGATTTCGTCCCAACCCTCGGCACCACAGATCACCGCACAGACCGTCAGGAACAGGATATCCGACAGCTGATGCTGCACTTTCCAAGCCTGGCGGAAGTCGGGAACGATCGATAGATGGTGCATAAGGGACGGTGTCAGCATCGGGTCAGCCATGAGCAAAAGCCGTTAGATGACCACATTAGCTCCTACTGGTAAAGCGCTACGAAGCCCGTCGTAGAGCGGTTTTTCATGCGTTTTCCCTGGAGTCGCGCATTGCCTGGCTGTCGTAGATGGCATCTTCGAGCGCCTCATCAGCAAGTGCATATCACTGTTGCAGGAAGTAGATCCGCAGCATGCGCTCAAGCCCAATGGGCGGCCGGCCTCGCTTGCCCGCGGCATTCGGGAAGTAGGCTGGCGACAGTGCATCGATCAACCGTTGCCAAGGTAGCATTGCCTCCATCTGGGCCAGGAACCGCTCTCGGCGAGTCACTTTCTTCTTGTTCTGATGCTCTGCTTGGGCGAATGAGATCTGCTTCATCGGGATGGCTCTATCGGGCGGTAGCGGTATAGCCAGATTCTACCCCATCGGCACCAACGGCAGGATTTGTGCAGTGTTTCCTTAATAGTTTATCAAAGATTTTGTAGAGTTAGGCGAATAGATTCCAACTCCTTCAAGTGCTTTGGCCATACCTTTGACGCCATGCTCAAAGCTGTAGTTGGTACGTGCCAAAGCCAAGGCATTGTTGCTCATCTGCACCCATCGTTTTTCGTCTTCGTAAAGCTCAGCGATAGCGTCAACCCATGCTTGAGGTTCCTCTACCACCATGGCACTGACACCGTGAGTCAGACCAGTGGCTTCAGCAGCCACAGGACTCAGTACCTGAGGTACGCCAGCCGACATACCCTCCAAAACCTTACCTTTGATGCCTGCGCCAGAAAGCAGCGGCGCAACCATCAAGCGCGCACTCTCAAACACATCGTCCAAGCTCTCTACAAAACCTTCCAGGAGGACATCCTTAGCCTCATATTGCTTGAAGCTATCCGGCATATGGCTGCCATAGATATGGAAGGGGACACCAGGTAAACGCTTGCGAAGCAGTGGCATTACCTTCTCGACGAAGAACTTGACCGCTTCGACATTAGGCGTATGGCGATAACCACCCAAGAAAGCCAGGCCACTACGTTTTTTGAAGGGAGTCTGGTGACCGCGCCCATCCAGTACCCATGGCGTAATATAGAGATTGTCCATTTTCAGATTATGACTGGCGATGACTGCGTGCTCGGTGGGGTTGTAAGCAAGAATGCCATCCACCTGTCGCATTAATCCTAGCTCGCGGTCGCGGGTAGCCAACGGACCAGAGAGGTCTGTGCTATTGGCAGCCAGCGCAGCACGCAACTCACGCAGGAAGTGCAGATCAGCATTATTGAACAATATCTTGGCACTGGTGTACTGCTTCACTGCCGGCAGGTGACGTTCAGCAACATCAAATCGAGTGATATACACCAGTTCGAATTCACTACCGCGACTTTGCAATACTTGCTCGACAGATGTCTGGAAAGGCGCATAGAAGCACTCTACCCCCATTTTTTGCAGAGCATCGGTGTATTTTCCCATGTGTGCCATATTCTCGGACACAAAGCTGACCTTGAAGCCATTGGCCTGCAACATGCGAATCTCTTGCACTGCAGCATACGAACCCGCGTCATGATCGGGGCGGGGAACAGTATAGTCGACCATCAGGGCTCGGTAAGCGACGCCACGATCCTTGTGGGAAGGTACATTCTCAAATGAAGGCTGGCCATTGGCCATGTAACTGTCGATCCACTTGGAACGGAATTTAGGCGCGTTGATCACCTGATTCTTCTTGATGCCATGATTTTCATCACGACCGTTGCTCATCCCTTCAAAGTGCACCACGACTGAGTAAGGTGAGTAAACTGTCTTATAGCCATAGTCACGAATCTTGAAAGCTAGGTCGGTATCTTCATAGTACGCTGGAGCGAATTCATCAGAAAAGCCACCTACCTCCTCCCAGATCTTGCGCGGCACCATCAGGGAGGCGCCAGAAAGGTAGTCGACCTGTCTCGCATAATTCCACTCCGGTGCTTGGGGGTTGCCGCGATTGCCAAGATTCCAAGGCTGACCATTTCCCCAGACAATGCCACCCGCCTCCTGCAGCTTGCCATCTGGATAGATCAACTTGGAACCCGCCATGCCCACTCCTTCGAAGCGAGCAATCGTGTCAATCATCTCATCCAGCCAGCCTGAAGTGACCTCTGTATCATTATTGAGCATCACCAGATAATCGCCACGCGCATGCTTGGCAGCTTTATTGCAGTTACGCAGGAAGCCCAGGTTGTGCTCGTTGACGATGACATTGACGTTATCGACGATCTGAGAAAGTTCAGTAGTTCGATCTGTCGAGCAGTCATCTACCACTATGACTTCGAAACTGGCCTTGTTCCATGCAAGAATCAGCGCGGCTAGACAATGGTAGGTGAGCTCCAGCTTGTTATGCACTGGAATGACGATGGAGACATCGGGCTTGTCGATCTTGGGAAAGCTGAGTTTGGGATAATGCTTACGACCTTCGTAGCCCTCAAGTACAATTTGGTGAGCCTGCATGAGGTTGGCGATCTTTGCAGTGGCAGACCCCTGCTTACCTAATGTAGAAACCGTGACAGCTTCCAGGTTCTCCAATTGACGCCGCAATGATTCGTAGCGATATCCAGCAGTACGGGAGAGTGCGGAGTAATTCAGCTGCCGGGCGCTGCTGGAAAGATGCTCCCAGGGTGTCAGGATGCTGGGAAAGACATCGACATAGCTGGCTTCAGCGCTGACATTACCCAAGAGAGAGAGCGTTAGTACATGCAGGCCACCATCACATAACTCTTGCGGTACCGGAATATTGAACTGATAGTGCCCAAGACTCACTTTCACCGCACCTGCCTGACCTAGCACTTCACCATTGTCACCAATTAAGTTGAATCCTTGATGATCTCCTTCAAGATGTTCGCCGTAAATATTCCCGCTAAGATATCCCCACTGAAGCTCATCAAAGGTAATACGAGCTTTGAAAGGATGAGGCAGACTATAAGGAGTCGCCAGTATATTCTCCCCTGTAGATGCATCCACCAACATCAGTTCCAATTTGTCGCTCTCCTCGGGAAGACGCACCTTGATCTTAAATGCCTTGCGTCCATCTCCCATATCAGCTGCCTTGAGATCCTGACGAAAGATATCGGCAACACCTTCTCCAAGATTCCCCTGCTGGCTATGAATCTGTACCTTGAGCGATTTATCTGGTTGGACAAGATCACATGCCCAACCATAGACAATACCGCCTTCATACTTATCGATATGTCCCTTGAATTCGCTGTTCTGCTGACTCATTCTTTGCACCCTATGATACGTAGTTAATCTACAGTAATTGATAGCATTCGATGCTAACCGAGGCTGAGATTTTATTAGTATATTTTACTACCAATATAACAATTCAATCGCGATGATCTTTCACGATCATGACTAACATGCTGAAGATGAAGCCGAGGAAGATCATTACCAATCCAAATATGGTCACATTGTATAGACGTTCCGGCTGTTCTGGATATTCCGGCAATATTGGGCTTTGTAGCACACTGACCTGCTTGAGCTTGCGAGCCGCTTCAATACGAGTATTTTCCAGCGCCGCCAGCGCGTTGGAGTAGGTCTGCTTGGCAAAGTCAGCGCGCAATTGCAGCGTTTCGTACTGACTGGAGACACTATTGAGCGCATTACCGGACTGGCGTGCTAGACGCTCTTTTTCCAGGTCTATCTGTTTCTTGAGGGCGTTGATTTCACTTTCGACACGTACCATCTCACTCGAACGCTGACTCTGGTAACTCCCCAAAGCACTTTTGCGAGCCTTGTAGGTCGCGAGCTGAGCTTCCAATGAGGAGACAACAGTATTCAAGCTTTCGACTGTCTGGGTCGGGGACACCAGGCCATTCTTGTTCTGGTAATCCAGCAGGTCCTGACGGGACTGTTCGAAGTTGTCTTCCAACAGGGAGACCTGCTTGTCGAGGAATTCGACCTGGTCTTCCGCCAGACGCTGCCCCATCTCATTCATATGTCGTTCGCCTTCTTCAAGCAGCAGCTGGGCGAATTTCTGCGCAAATTCCGGTGTCCAGGCCTGTACCTCGACATTCAACACGCCGGAGTACTCATCCATTTCTACCGAGATGCGCCTCAAGTAGTAGTCATGGAGTTCTTCGATCGGCGCCTCGGCATCTCCCAAACGGGCAAAGATATCACCGTGCTGGCTGTAGTGAGAACGAAAATCGAGCTCCCCCTGCACTTTCTTGAGCATATCCACGCTCATCAGGTATTCACGCAGCAGCAGAAGGTCACTGTCGGTCTGGCTACCAGAAAGAAGCGAGCCAAAGCTGACTTCACTGGAAGCGCTGACCTGCGGACTTTCCAGCACAACTGTCGCTTTGGAAACATAGCGATCGTCCGCCCATACCAGCCAGTAGAAACCGACGAGCACGATGGAAAGCAGGACGACAGCCCATTGCGGATAGCGTTTGATAAATGAGGTCATGCGTATTCCCGTTGAAGGCGCTCACCGAGTTCAGCGGCGGCAATGAAGTGAAAACGATGAGAGTAAATTCCAGAGTGCGAACAGATTGGCGACTGTCACCGTGATGCGTAGCTGTGGACAACTGGATCATTCATCTGACAGGGTGCCAGGCTTGCCAGCGGTGCTAGCTTGGCGAGATTCAATTTCCTCTCGCACTTCCCGCAATGCTTCACGTGCAGCGCGCAGGGCATCGCCGTAAGGCTTCTTTTCACGCGGCGGCAGGGTTTCTGCGGCCTCTCGTGCCAACTTGGCTTCTTCAATGACAGCACGGCGCTCCTTACGTAGCTTCTGCAGTGCCTGCAGCGTCATCTTGTCGAGCTGGGGGCCATCGCTGTCTGCGTGATAGGCCTTGATGGCGTCATGGACACTGTCATACCAGTGAGCCCGTCCCTCTTTCAGGTAGATACCTGCCTGACACAGCTCCTTCAGGACGCCTTCTCCATGCGACACCATGATCAGGCTGGCTTGCCCCACCTTGTCCTTGAAAGCCTTGGAAGCCTTGGCCTTGAAGGAGCGATCCCCCACCGCCGTCGCTTCATCCGAGAGGTAGACATCGAAATCGAAGGCTAACGACAGCCCGAAGTTGAGACGCGAACGCATGCCTGAGGAGTAGGTGCGAATCGGCTCATCAAATGCCGGGCCTATTTCCGCGAAATCCTGAACTCGTTCAATGATGCTGTTGATGTCGTACTCAGTGCCATGCATCCGGGCAACGAACTTGACGTTCTGGCGCCCTGTCATGCTGCTCTGCAGGCCTGCGGCGAGCCCTATTGGCCACGACACCTTGGAATGACGTATCACTCGCCCCTTCTGTGGGGTATCCATACCAGCAATCAAACGCAGTAATGTCGACTTACCTGCGCCGTTAGCCCCCACTAACCCGACACTGACGCCTGTCGGAATGGTGAGATTGATATCCTTCAGCACCCAGTGGTCTTCACTTTGACTGTAGTGTGAGTGGTAATAGCGCTTGGAAAGGTTCTGTATTTCAATCATTGGCTTTTCAAGCGCTCCTTGAAACGCACGTGCATCAGTAGCCCCAGCGCGAGTGAAGACAACGTCCATGCCCAGAAATACATCAGACTGGTGCCGTGTACCACCTGATAGCCTTCGAAGAACCCATGTCGGATATATTCCAGCCCGTGCACGATCGGATTGAGCATCAGGTATTCCAGCAGGTAATGCGGCAGTTGATTGAGCGGCATGATAACACCGGACAAAATCAACAATGGCATAGTGAGCATGCGGATGATCTTGCTCACCTCAGGTACCAGTGAGCCCAACACAGAGGTCACCAGGCCTAAGCCAAGACCGAACAACCAGAGTGACAACCAGCCGCCAATCGCCTGGAATCCATTGTCAGGGCGGAAATCCGCGCCTAGCATCAAGCCTCCCACCATGAATATCAGGAAGATGACGGTACGGATCAGCCCATCCAGCATATTGCGTACCAGCACGCCGTCAATGGGGTGTACCTGTCTATAGGCGAACAGCGCCTTGTTGGCATTGATGGCGCCCAAGCCCTGCATCATTCCCTCTCGAATCAGGAAGAAACCCATCATGCCCACCAGCATCCAGGGGATGAAGGGTGCATTGACGATGAGATTATCGCCCCGGATGAAGCTGCGGATGCCGATCATCACGAGCAACAGCAATGCTGGCTCTGCGATCATCCAGAACCAGCCCATACGGTCCGTCATGGTACGGCCGATGGCCTCGCGCATGAACATGGCGTACCAGACACTGCGCGTCACGGCCCAGGCAGAGCGGGCCTTGGGCCCGCTCTTCTTGTCGCCAGATGGGCGTTCAATTGAAAGACTCATGTCACTATCCATGTCGCTGGCCATGATCAGAGATCTATCGCGACTTTGGTGGCAACCGCAATCTGGTAGAGAATCTGCGTAATGCTGGTGGCCAGCTGCAGGTTCTTGGTCGGCGGTTCAGGCAGTACGAGAATCTGATCACCCGAGCGGAGCTCGACTTCTTCTGCACGCAGTACAGCACCGTTCAAGCGGACGACAAGGATCTGATCTTCATCCGCGTGCTGGGTGAAACCGCCGGCACTGTTGATGTAGTCCATCACTGTCATGCCCTTGGTGTACACGACAGCCTGAGGAACGATGACTTCACCGCTGATCAGCAACGAATCACTGATTTCAGGGATGGTGACCACGTCGCCGTCCTGCAGACGGACATCCGCGATGTTGCCATCAGCACGCGCGACGACCAGGCGGCCTGTCGGCTCTTCCTTCTTCGCCTGCTCGACGAATTTCTCGATCATCTCAGCTTCCTGAACCCGCAGCTCAGATTCCTCCGTCGTCGAGGATGAGGCGCCAAGGTAAGATGCCTGAAGTCGCTTGAGGCTATCCTGCAGTGCCTGCGCCTGCTGTTCCTTGACGCTCTCGCGGCGGATTGAAACGCTCTGATAATCGGTCAGTCCTTTCGGCACCCCGACAGCATTAAGCAGTTCACCCAGGTGGGCATCGCGTGGCAGTGCATAGCGTGACGGGCCATAGAAGCTGCCTTCCAGCTGCACGACGATGGTCTCGTCACGCTGGTCGGCACTGAACAGCACTTCATCCCCTGCACGCACATCAGCGCCGCGGAATTCCGTCACCGGCAGATAGCGCGAGATGGGGCCGTCGGGACGTGAGCCACGCAGCAGCACGTGAGAGACACCTGACTTGAGGCGCGCCAGGTTCAGGACGTCTTCGCCACTCAGACGCGAGTCGGTGAGCTCATAGCGATAATCACGCTCGACATCCCCGACCACGCTGATCGCCGGGCCACGCTCCTCGACGACGACGGTATCGCCATCGCGGAACTGCGGACGAGCGATCTCGCCATTGATCAGAAAGTCATAGAGATCGACCGTATTGATGACGCGGCCATTGCGCTTGATCTTGATCTTGCGGTAGCTGCCCAGTGCCTGGTCGATGCCGCCGGCCTGATCGAGGAAATAGAGCATGGAATCATTCGGGGTACCGGCGTAGCGACCCGGATTCTTGACATACCCGGTGACGAAGACGCCCACCGGCTGCACGCCCTGCAGGTTGGTGTAGACGCTGACGTTCTCGGGATACACCTCTTGAATGGCGCTGCGTACCTTGCCATCCAGCTGGGCATTGGTGGTGCCCTGCACCTTCACCGGACCGATGCCCGGCAGGAAGATGTTGCCCTGCGCATCGACAGGCAGCACGGACTCCATCTCGACCCCACCCCAGACGCGCAGGGTGATCTGGTCACCCGGCTTGATGGTGTAGCTGCTGTTGAGGCCATCGGCCATCATGCCGCGGAAACCACCGGTAAAGAGGTTTTCGCCGAACGGCGGCAAGGAATCAGGGTCGGTCTGCGCACGGGAGGTCAGCGGCCCGTAGGTTCCGCTGCGCCAATCGGCACGCGCCTTGTCTTCTACACTATCCGTCTTTTGCGGGATGCTGGAGGCCTGGTCATTGCTGGACAGGATGGAACCACTGTCCAGGCCGGCTGCCATGGCAGGGCTGGCGTTCAGGCACGCTACCGCCACCAGGCACCCGGCCCGGAGCAAGAATCTGGAAATTGTCATCGGGCTAGGCCCCTCGTAGTGCAAAGAAATTCGTGCAAAAAATAGTGCAGCGTCGGTCAGGAATGACAGCGCCGACCAGACCAGCCTGTTTCCTGCAATCGTCATATCACGCCAAGCCCTGTATGGGCCTTTCAGCGAGAAGTTATTGAGAAGTTCCTCAGCGGGCCTCTTCCAGCAGGCCGGTCACCAACCGCTGGGTCACCCAGGTGCCTTCACCAGCCTTACCGTCATTACTGGTCCGGCACGCTAGCTCCTTGCTGGGCAGATCACGCGAATTTGAGACCGTCAGCTCGCGACAGATACGTCCGCTGGCCGCGAAATAGCGCTCATGGGCGACCACTTCGACGTTGCTGCCCCAGGGGCTGGTCGGCACGGCAATCACGCTGCCGGGGGCGGCGCTGTCGAGAAATGACGAGACATCCGCCGGCAGAGATGCAGCGCCAGTCAAATTAACGAGGTTGGTGCTGCCGGCACCGGTCGAGACCGGGTAGTCAGTGGCACAACCCGAGATGGCGATGGTCAATCCTGCCGCTGTCGCGAGACGCGCGATATTCGGCAAGTACTGTTTGAATCGGGATAAAGTCATGTGAGAGTCCTGAAACGGCAAATGCCCCCGCCTTGCGGCGAGGGCTGATCGGCGTGAATGCATCAGCCGATGACGTTGTAGTGCTTGAGCTGATTGACCAGCTTGAGTGCGGTCTGCTCGAGGCTCAGTTCACCCGTGTTGATCTCGATTTCCGGGTTCTCCGGCGCTTCATACGGCGAGCTGATGCCGGTGAAGTCACTGATCTCACCGGCACGCGCCTTGCGGTACAGGCCCTTGGGATCACGCTCTTCGCAGACACTGATCGGCGTATTGACGAAGACTTCGATGAACTCGTCAGTGCCGACCATGTCGCGCACGGTCTGGCGATCAGCCTGGAACGGCGAGATGAAACTGACCAGAGTGATCATGCCGGCATCGACCATCAGCTTGGCGACTTCGCCGACACGACGGATGTTCTCGGCGCGGTCGTCTTCGCTGAAGCCCAGATCACCACACAGGCCGTGACGCACGTTGTCGCCGTCCAGCAGGTAGGTGTTGTAGCCCATCGCGAACAGCTGACGCTCCAGCGCGTTGGCGGCCGTGGACTTGCCGGCACCGGACAGGCCGGTGAACCAGATGATGCACGGCTTCTGCTTGTTGCGATCGGCGCGACGCTGCTTGGTGACCGCCATGTCGTGCCACACGATGTTGCTGGCGCTCAGGATCTCCTTGACCATGCCCGCACCGATGGTGATGTTGGACAAACGGTCAATGAACACGAAGCTGCCGGTATGCGGTGAACGCTGGTAGCTGTCCATGGCCAGCGGCTGGGTCAGTTCGACCTGCACGCGGGCGATGCCGTTGAGCGGGATGTTCTCCGCTTCGTTGCGCGCCATGGTGTTGACGTCGGTCTGGTGGATAATGCGACCGACGCGACCGATGACACTGGACGTGCCGAGCTTGAGCTCGTATTCCTTGCCGACGATCAGCGGGTCCTCGTGCATCCATACCACATCGGCGGTGAAGGCGGTACACGGCTCCAGGTCGGAATCTTCGGAGACGATCATGTCGCCACGCGAGATATCGATCTCGTCGGTCAGGGTCAGCGTGACGGCCTGACCCGGCCAAGCGATGTCGAGATCGCCATCGAAGGTGACGATGCGCTCAACGGTGGAGGTGCTGCCGGACGGCAGAACCTTGATCTGCTGACCCGGTGAGACGGTACCGGCGGCTAGGGTGCCGCAGTATCCACGGAAGTTGAGGTTCGGGCGGTTGACGTACTGCACCGGGAATCGCAGGTCGGTCAGGTTGCTGTCCTCGGTGACATCGACGGTCTCGAGGATGTCCATCAGCGGACGCGCCTCGTAGGCGGCGGCATCGTCGTACCACGGGGTGTGCTCGCTGATGGAGACGACGTTGTCGCCTTCCAGCGCGGACAGCGGCACGAAGCGGATATCCGGGACTTCCAGGTCCTTGGCGAACTCCTTGTAGTCCGCAACGATCTCGTCGAAGCGTTCCTGGGAGTAGTCGACGATATCCATCTTGTTGACCGCGACCACCAGGTGCTGGATACCCAGCAGCGAGCAGATGTAGCTGTGACGACGAGTCTGGGTCTGCACGCCATAACGCGCATCGATCAGGATGATCGCCAGGCTCGCGGTGGACGCCCCGGTCGCCATGTTGCGGGTGTACTGCTCGTGCCCCGGGGTATCGGCGATGATGAACTTGCGCTTGTCGGTGGAGAAGTAGCGGTAGGCGACATCGATGGTGATGCCCTGCTCACGCTCAGACTGCAGGCCATCGACCAGCAGCGCCAGATCGACCTTGCCGGTGGTGCCGCTCTTCTTGGAATCGCGGGTGATGGCGGCCAGCTGATCTTCATAGATCATCTTGGAGTCGTGAAGCAGGCGACCGATCAGGGTCGACTTGCCGTCATCCACGCTGCCGCAGGTGATGAAACGCAGCAGGTCTTTCTGCTCGTGTTCCTTGAGATAGGCTTCGATATTTTCCGCGATCATCGTCGACTGGTGTGACACTGTCATTCTCCCTGAACGAGGCCTGTCCGGCGCGAGCGTCTTGTGGCGTATGAGGCGCGACGCTTCCAGCGCTTGGGACATCCCTCGTCCTGTCAATTTTGTAGAGTCTTGCTTGCCTTGAGGCATGCCATCGCCGTTACTGGCGACAGAGCCGGATACCTGGCGCGTGGCCTAGAAATAACCTTCGCGCTTCTTCTTCTCCATCGAGCCTGCCTGGTCGTGATCGATGGCACGACCGGAGCGCTCACTGGTACGCGTCAGCAGCATTTCCTGGATGATTTCCGGCAGGGTCGCGGCGGTGGATTCCACGGCGCCGGTCAGCGGGTAGCAGCCCAGGGTGCGGAAACGCACGGACTTCATCTCCGGCACTTCGCCTTCCTTGAGCGGCAGACGGTCGTCGTCGACCATGATGTCGAGGCCGTCACGCTTCACCACCGGACGCACGGCGGAGTAGTACAGCGGCACGATCTTGATGGATTCGAGATAGATGTACTGCCAGATGTCCAGCTCGGTCCAGTTGGAGAGCGGGAAGACGCGGATGGACTCGCCCTTGTTGATCTTGGAGTTGTAGATGTTCCACAGCTCCGGACGCTGATTCTTGGGGTCCCAGCGGTGGTACTGATCGCGGAAGGAGTAGACGCGCTCCTTGGCCCGCGAGGCTTCCTCGTCACGACGTGCGCCACCGAAGGCGGCATCGAAGCCGTGCTTGTCGAGTGCCTGCTTGAGACCGGCGGTCTTCATGATGTCGGTGTACTTGGCGCTGCCGTGATCGAACGGGTTGATGCCCGCCGCGACGCCTTCCTGGTTGATGTGCTCGATCAACTCCATGCCGACTTCCGCGGCCATCTCGTCGCGGAACTTGATCATTTCCTGGAATTTCCAGGTGGTGTTGACGTGCATCAGCGGGAACGGCGGCACGCCCGGCGCAAAGGCCTTGCGCGCCAGGTGCAGCATGACGGCGGAATCCTTGCCGATGGAGTACAGCATGACCGGATTGGCAAATTCCGCTGCCACTTCACGGATGATGTGAATGGATTCGGCCTCAAGCTGCTTGAGGTGGGTCTGACGTTC
>JGI24005J15628_10001360_pt1 | contig 13133 bp, 10 predicted proteins | sample LinPmetageLP40_FD_15628 | JGI IMG/M metagenome (IMG submission 15628)
CAGAGGTAAATTCAGCAAAGATTGAAGCAGTTGTTAAGGCTATTGAAAAGAACTCTGAGACGAATGAGCGCACGGCTGAGTCACTCGACAAGCTAATTATTCTGTTGATGCAGAAAAACTCATAGTTATGAGAATGGTGTTTGCGCTTCTTTTTTTTTCAGCTAACGGAGACGTTATCGAAGAGCGAACGACCTATTACTTCAAAAAGTCACATTGCGTGTTCATGTGCCAAGAACTATCTAAACCTGCTCGCCGATATGAAGCAGTTGATTGTATCTGCAAGCCAGAGTGGGTTGATGTCAAAAATACGGCAATCAAATGAAACAGCTTGCTTTTGTTTTATTTCTACAAATGTGGAGTGGAGGAATGGTTACAGAAACCATCCGCATCGCTGTGTGGGAGGATATTAACGTGTGTGTGTACTTTGCAAGAAAAATTAGCCTACAGGCAAACTCTGAATACGATGTCCCTGTGTCGGCTTACTGTATTCCAGAGTACGTTGATCCAGAAACTACGGAGATATTCAAATGATCTCAGGGCAAGATTGGGATGACCCCTGCACAATTGGGGGGCTGATCTTGGCGCTGATACTCCTAGGGTTTACTGCGTATTTTTTAATATTCAGGTAAGTGTTGCATTATATTATTAGCTACACTAATATGTAATAGTGATTCGTCTATCAGTACGATAACTGGTCGGCCCGTAGCCGTAAAAAACGTATCTTTCGCCTGCACAGGCGTAAAACCTGCCGAGGTCGCGCCTCGCTAAACAGCGCTAGTTCGTCGCTGCACGATACGCAGATACGGATTAGCCGCTCCTAAAAAGTCGGCTGATAAAGCGACGAGTGTCGCATAAATTTTTGCTAACTTAATAGGAGCCTATCATGGCCTTAACAAATTTCGGTACGCTTACTGGCGACCAACTTCAAGCATGGAGCCGCGACTTTTGGCGCGTTGCTCGAAACCAATCTTTCATCAATCAGTTTGCTGGTAACGGCTCAAACGCTATGGTTCAGCGAGTAACTGAGCTTACTAAGAGTCAAAAAGGCACCAAAGCTAACATTACTTTGCTTGCTGACATGACTGGCGACGGTATCACTGGTGACAACACGTTGGAAGGGAATGAAGAAGCCCTCCGCGCGTTCGACATCAGCATTGAGCTAGACCAGCTAAGATTTGCAAACAGAATTGCTGGCCGAATGACTGACCAGAAAACTGTTGTTAACTTCCGAGAGCAGTCACGAGACGCGCTTGCTTATGCAATTGCCGATCGATGCGATCAGTTGGCTTTCTTAACTCTTTCAGGTGTTGCTTACACGCACAAGAACAACGGTGGTCTAAGAACTGCTTCCTCTACTGCTGGACACGACTTGGTCGACCTAGAGTTTGCATCAGATGTATCTGCTCCTACTGGTGATCGTCATCGTCGATGGGACGCAACTAGCGGCCTAGTAGCTGGTGACACTACTGCGGTAGCTGCAGCTGACAAGCTTTCTTACAGCACTATGGTAGCGCTGAAAGCTTATGCTAAAGATAACTACATCCGTGGAATTCGAGGTGCTGGCAACCAAGAAACTTTCCACATGTTTGTTACTCCACAGCAAATGGCTTGTCTGAAGCTTGACGCAGACTTCCTTGCTAACGTTCGTAACGCAGGTGTACGTGGCACGGCTAACAGCTTGTTCTCTGGTTCTGCTTCCTTGATGGTTGATGGGATTATGATTCATGAGTTCCGACACGTGTTCAATACTGCTGGCGCTACTTCTGGTTCTTCTAGCAACGCTGGAGCAGCTGGATACAAGTGGGGCGCAGGCGCTAACATCAACGGAGCACGTGCTTTGTTCTGTGGTGCTCAAGCTCTTGCAATGGCTGACATTGGTTTGCCTGAGATGGTTGAAGATACTTTTGACTATGGCAACCAGTCTGGTATTTCTGTAGGAAAGATCTTTGGACTACGAAAGCCTAAGTACAACAGCGACATAAGTGGCTCTGTACAGGACTTCGGTGTTATTGCTCTAGATACAGCGTACTAAGAAACACCCCCCTCTCTTCTTCGGAGGGGAGGGGTTTTTTATATAACCTAGGAAAAAATCATGAAGATAGTTAGCGATAAGCCATTACGAGTGGCTACTTTAGGCGGAACAGTTGTGTTGTTTGAAGCAGGCGTAATGAGAGAGATAGCTGATGAAATTGGGATTATGGCTATTCAGATGGGCGCAAAAGAATACAACAGTCAATACGTAGAAGAACAAGAAGCAGTAATTGCCGATTTCGAAGAAGTTGAAGAGTCAAGTGACGAAGCTTTGATAGAAGTACTGCAGCGTTTAATTGAACTAGGCAATCCAGAAGATTTCAAGGCTGACGGCACTCCAAAAGCCGCAGTCGTCAATAAAGCTGTAGGACGAACCGTCCGCAGTGAAGAGCGCGAAGAGGCTTGGGAAATAGCCTTAAACTCCTAAGAGGTTAGTTATGGCAGTCACAGTACAAAGTGTAGTAGATCGGGTTCAGACAACCCTTCAAGATACAACAGGTGTTCGTTGGCCAGTTGTCGGCGAGTTAGTGCTTTGGATTAACGATGCGCAGCGTGAAGTTGCTTTGTTAAAGCCGGACGCATCTGCAAAAAATGAGACTATTACTTTAGCTACTGGTACTAAGCAGAGCATACCAACAGCGGGTAATCGATTGCTAAGAGCAGTACGAAACATGTCAGCTGCTAGCGGTGGCACTGGAAAACGCGCTGTACGATTGGTGTCTCGAGAGGTGCTTGATGCGCAGACTCCTGATTGGCATGACCCAACCGTGTCTGGCGATGCAGCTCATACAGCTATTATTAAGCACTACATATATGACGAGTCAAACCCTCGTAATTTTTATGTTTACCCCGGCGTTTCAGGTAGCTCTTATCTTGAAATAGTTTACTCAGCTAACCCATCTACCGTTACTCAAAGCGGTAACTTGGATGTTCCTGATTTATATGCCAACGCAATTATGAACTACGTGTTGTACATGGCTTATATGAAAGATGCAGAGTATGCAGGCAACTCACAGCGAGCGGCTAGCCACTTCCAGATATTTACCGCAGCAGTAACTGGCAAAGGTCAGATTGACGCGATGACGTCGCCTAACTTAGAAGCAGTACGTCAAGTTCCAATAACACCTATGGGGTAATTTAGATGGCGACATCATACGAGTCACTGTTGCCAGAAATCATCCCAATGGTGCCGGGATGCCCTGACACATTAATAGAAAACAGTATTCGCTCTGCAGCAATAGAGCTTTGTGAAAAAGCAGGTGTTTATCAGGCAGAGCTTGATCCAGTAACTACTGTTGCAAAGATATATGAGTACGATCTTGAAGCTCCAAGCGGTACGAATGTCCATAAGATTATGTGGGCTGTGCACAACGGACGAGACCTCGAGCCTATCAGCACAAATCTGTTAGAGCAGCGCGTACCTAAATGGCGAGATACCAACAGCGCAAGTACTCCTATCTATTACGTTAAGCAGACTCAATCAACATTTTGGTTGGTACCTGTCCCTAGTGTCACTTCAGTCTCAAGTACTATTTTACGAGTTCAGCTAAAACCAACGCACACATCTACAGCATGTGACGATGACGTCATGTCTGATTATAGAGAAGCGATTGTAAATGGTGCCCTCTTCCGTCTTTTAAGACTTCCAAGCAAAGACTGGACAGATTTTAGTGGCGCACAAGTCTACGGCTCCTTGTTTCAGCAAGACATAGTTAATGCAGAGCGCAGGGCTAGACACGGAGATGAAGGAATAGCTAGGAGAGTTAACTATGGCGGAATTGGCGGAGCCCTTAGAACACGACGAAACAGATACGGAAACGAGAACAGGTAGTCCTGTCGTTTCTGATATTAGAACAAACCGCGATTGGGTTTTAGCGGGAGTTCAAGAAGTANTNGATGNTAGTCCGCAATTGAGCTACACAACAGAAGANGTGTACCAAGCTTGCGANAAAAAGTTAGCAGTGTTGTGGACAACAGAAGACGGGTTTGTAGTTACTACGGGAGAAACCGANCCGTTTACAGGAAACCGAACAATGTTGGTGTGGGTAGCTTGGGCATTTACTAGAGGAACTAACCTAGTCATGCAGCACCAAGATTTTTTTATAGAAGCCGCAAGAGACGCAGGCTACAAAAAGATAGAGGTTAGGTCAGCTGTTACAGAGTTAAAGAGCTACATCCTTTCTCTTGGCTGGAAATTAGACACTATTGTATACACGAGAGACTTGTAATGGGCAGCAAACCAAAACAGCAAGATTACCAAGCATCAGGAGCAGAAAAAGCCTCTGCTAGTGTAGCTATGGCTGAATATCAAAACTTTAAAAAGAAGTACGATCCACTGCTACAAGAGATGAGAGACAAGTCTTTAACAGAAGATGTTACGACAAGTTTAAGAGGCCGGGCAAACGCAGATACTATGCAGGCTCTTACGTCTCAGCCAACTTACCAAGCTACTCAAAGTAATACAAGAGCAGGCGACATGGCACAGGCCTATCAAGGACAGTTGGGTATAGCTAACACTTCGGGTAAAGACATACAAAACAAGATGCAAACAAATGTGCTGGGTACAGCGCGTGGTCAAGCAGCTGATGCTCAAACGGGTATGGCAGCAGCCTCGCGTCTTGGAACATCTCAAGCATTGACAAGAGCAGCTGCAAATCAAACCGTTGCAAATTCTAAAATGGCTGCAGCAACACAACTCGGATCTGCTTTTGTCGCGCAAGGTCTAGACAACATGTCCAGCGGGGAAGGAGGAACGTTCTTCTCACCCGTTGGCGAAGATGGAAAAAAAATATCGGGTTTTAAAAATCGACTCGGGTATAGCGGGTTCTTTGGACCGGGGAGTACATGATGATATTAGGAAACATGCCACGCTATGGTGTTGGAAATACGCCTTATTCAGGCACAGGTTTGACTTCTGTATCTGATCCTGACAAGGCTTATGAGGCTATTACACGTGGTGAGTATTTTGACTTTGTAAACAACTACGGAAGCTTTGAAGACGAGCTTATAGAAAAAGCCAGAACTGATACTAGTCTTATTGATCAGGCTCGAGAAGACGTAACTGTAGCGTCAGGCCTTACAAAAGGCATAGCTGATAGAAATGCGTCTCGTTATGGCGCTGCACTTACGCCCGCTCAGCTTCAGCAGCAAGGCGCTACTTTACAAAGAGCCAACACGCTTGGTGGTATTCAAGCAGTAGGCGACGCACGTATTGCACAGCGAGAAGCTAATACAGCGCTTATGTCCGATCTTATAAACATCGGACAGGGCGTAAATCGAGCCTCACAAAATCAACTAGGTTCAGCTGCAGCTGACGCTACTCAGCGAAAAAATGCGTTCATGCAAGCACAGGCGCAATCAAAAGCTCAGACCTATTCGACAATTGGTAGCCTTGGGGCTGCTGCAATTATGGCATTTGCTTTTTAAGAGGTTGTTATGGCAGTTAACTTAGGAGATATCGCTCTAGGCTCATTTACTGGCGTCGCAAATATGCGACAGCAGCGATTTGACAACAAAGCTAAACTTCGACAGCTTGGACAAGTCGATCGTGAGCTAAAACAAAAAGATCGTACTCAAGATCAAACAGATAGAGAGTTAGGTCAGGCGGACAAACAACTAACTATTAATGAAAGAGTAGCGGCAGTACAAGAGTCAGCCGAACAGCGCTTAGTAGATACCGCTGATAAAAATGCCGTAATAGCGGGCAATGATCAGTACATTGACACGCTTAACTCTGCGGGGCTGCTCTCGCCTGATATGTTAAGTCTTTCAAAAGACAAATTTCGCTCCGGTATTGAAAGCGGAGACGCAACTATTAGTAAAGTATCGTTAGACATTATTACAAATAGCGGTGAGTTACCTGAAGGAACTGTCGCTTCAAAGATACAAGTATTACCTAACGGACGTTATGCTATAACTGTTACAAACGCAGATGGCTCTATGGGCGCTGTCACAGAGGACGGTTCAAGCACTCCACAATCTAAGATTGTTGAGTTTGAGGCAGGTAGGCTTACAAACCTCGGCAACCTGTATTACAAAACAAAAGTTGCTAATAACTCTTCTTTGCTGTCACCTACACGAATACAAGCAGAGTTAAACAGAGTTACTAGTGATGCGGAAAGAAACGAAATATTAAAAAAGTACGAGCTCATTCAGCAAAAAGCTGATGTGCTAGAAAGCACCCCGAAAGAAGGTGGCGCCTCTCGACAAGTGGCAGGCGTGCTAGCAGGCGCTGAAGAGCAAGGCGGTGAAGCAGAAGAGACAGTTGTAAGCCAAGTAACCGATGATATTGCTCCTGAAAAAAACAAAATAAAAACTCGCGCTCCAGTAAGTAGCTACGATAGAACATTGCCTAGTCGTACAAAAGCAGCAAAAACTAGTGGGCCTACAGTTGAAGATCTAGACGCATCTATTGCTCAAGCAGAAAAAAATCTTAATGAAGCTAAAGGACCATCAAAACCAGCACTTCGACAAAGGCTGGATAAATTAAAATCTGATAGAAAAGCTATTGCTCCTCAAGAAGAAGTGTTTCCAATTTACATAAGCGAAAGCTTGCTCGCTAAGAAAGTAAATGGTAGGACGGATGCAGAAGTTGATGCCGATATCGAGTCTGGAGAAATAAAAGCGACAGAAGAAGAGGCTCAACAAGTTGCACAGTCAATGAAGGATCAAGGCATAACAAATTTGTCGGAGATGCTGCGCTTAAATGATAAAGAGCGATCAATTGCAAGGGCAGTAATCATTTCTATGGAGCCTGACCCTTCACGACGCAAAGCGATGTCCGATGAGATTAACAACATCTTTGAGACCTCTGGCGGTTACGCTAGTATTTCAAAGAAAGATGAGATGGACGCAGATTATAAAAACAAAAGCTTGACTCAATCTCGCGCTTCCTTAACGCAGTCTACTAGAGAGTGGTTAGCTACACAGCATGATTCAGCGCTCAGCGAAGCAGAAGAATGGACAAAAATAGTTAACAATACATGGTATGGCGAGGTCGGCGATGAGGTAAATCTTGACAGAGACACAGCTACAATAGTGTTTAGAAAACACGCTCCGGCGATGTTACTGAAAGCTCAAAACTCTGCTACTCCGCAAGAGGCAGCTATCCGCTACAAAGCACTCAGCGCTGCTATAAGCACAGGTGTTGCTGCTTTGGCAGCTGAAGAAGAAGCCGGAATATTTACACTTGAAAACTGGGATAGTTTCTTTAGACCTAATGCAGAAGACAACGTTGAGGCTACTGACTTTGATATTAGCAGAGTGGCACCTGTAAAAAATGGCAAGGGTGAAATTACAGGGTATTACTACATGACGCCAGATGGTGGCAAAGTAAACGACGAAATAGTCACTGTTGAAGCGCTTCAATCACTAAGCCCTGAAATAGAAAAAATGGTCAGAGACGCGGCTATTATAAACGCTAAAAAAGGGTAAGCCACATGGCTCTGACTCCTTTTGAATCGTTTTTAGCTAGAGCTGAAAATCAGGCCGTCATAACAGGCGACGACCTTACGGTAGGCACCGCTAAAGATCGCAGTTTAACTGAAGCATTTAGAGACGGCGCTTTACAAGGTGCTGAAGGAATAAGTGCGGACGTTAAGTATTTTGCTGCCCTGTTTAACACTTTAAAAGGAGATGATGAGGCGGTTGCAGACAATATTGCAAGTGCTCGTCAGTATGAACAAAATGCGGCTGGTGCTACAAAGGGCATGGACAATTTTGAGCAGTTTCTAGACGAGCCTACAGTTGAGGGCGCGTTGATGCAGGCGTTCAAATTTTCAGGGCAAGCTTTTCCTAGCCTTATAACCGCTATAAGCGGCGGAGGTGTAGGTGGCGTTACTGCATTACTTGGCAAAAAAGTAATTTCTGATACAGGAAAAAAAGCGACAAAACGAATTGTAAAAGACTCCCTTGAAAGAACAGCAAAGGGCGTAGCTACTCCTGACGAAAAACAGTTAGCTCAAGCATCTTGGAATACTTTTAAGAAAGGCGCTTATACAGGCGCTTTTAGTTCAGAGTATGCCCCCCTTTCAGGTCAAAATGTTTCTGAAGCCCTTGATTCTGGCAAAGAACTTGATAGAACTCAAGCTCTTCGGGCGGGTGGTCTAGGTATACCTCAAGCCGCAATAGGCGTTGCAGGTGAAGCCGCTATATTAAAACTAGTTGGAAGGGTTGCAAAAAGACGAGCTGTAAAAGAAGGTTCTTACTTTGGCAATTTAGCAAAAGAAACAGGTGTTAATGTCTTAAAAGGTGGAACAATTGAATCAGCTACAGAAGTAGCTCAAGAAGGAATAGCTGTTGCTAATCGGTTTTCACTTGACGATACCTATACAAAACAAGATGCCCAACTAAGACTAGCCGAAGCTGCATTTGGCGGATTTATGGGTGGCGGCCCAGCAGCTGGTGCAGGTACTGCGATTGCAGGTACAGCACGAGCCGTTTCTGAAAGCGGCGTTGTAGAGACTACAGCAAAAGTGTTTGATCGAGCAAGACGTATGCTTGATGAGTCTAGAGAAACGCAAGTTAATCAAGAAATAGACAAAGAACAGTACGGCGACGTGATGTCGGGAAACACAACTCCCGAATCGCAGACAGATCTAAATGCACAGTTAAACGCAATGACCGATGACAGCAGTACTAAAAAAGCTGTTTGGTCAGCTGGAGACAAACCTGCATATTCAGCACGAGTTAACAAAGCCACAGAAATAATTGTCAATGGTAAACAAGCGTATGCAGCGTTTGTTCCCGGACGAGGCACAATAGTTTCCGAAAGCAAAACTATTGTAGAAGAAGTAGTTGCATCTAAAGCTAACGACCAGTCTTTAGCTATAGCTCTTGGCTACAGCAATACAAAAAATGCAGTTGATAGCGGAGACATAATTGTACAGGCCCTTGATAGAGATGGTGGCGTTGTTTCTGAAGAACTAACGGATGAGGCAGGCTACGCAAACGCCGTAGAAAATGCAAAAGGTTTGGCTCCTGAAGGCGGACAAGTAATAGAGACTACTGTTGAAAAAGCTTTGGAGGAAAGAAATGCGCGTTTTCAAAAAGAGCCAAGCATTCGTGCAATGGATGAGGAAGCTTTCGGCACTGACACTGAGGTAGATTTCGAAGAAACTTTAGTCGCTAACTATCAAAGCAAAACAGACCCAAACAAAACGTTTACCAACACTGAAAAAGTTAGACGAGACTATGTTGATACTTTTGGCCCTACGGATTTTGAAAGCGCGGAGTTTTCTACAATAACAGAAGCAGCATTAAAAGAAGCAGTGTTGCAGCAAAACAATAACCCCAATTCTATTGTAGAAATTAGAAAAACAGATACAGGTTTTCAAGTCGTACGACAGGACTACGAGTCACTTATACGACTTGTTGAAGACGGACAAGAGTCTCGTATTCCTTTTAGTGAGTTTCTTCCGACAGCAGTTGCCAAAGCTAAAAAAAGTAAGTTTGCAAGAAACTCTAAAGCAGTAGTTACTAGTCCAGATGGAAAAAAGAACAGGGTTAATTTAGTAGATCTAACTGCAGCTGGTAAGCGACTTGTCGAGGCTAGAGAAGGGACCGGGTTTGAAGGGCAAACTCCTTTTCAAGCGGCTCAACGCGGTTTACAAGAAGTTCTCGCTGATCTTCAGCTAGAAGGTTACGATCTTCAAATAAACGGAGAGTCCTTTTTTAATGTGGGGAATTCAATTCCCTCAACTATGAATGCAACCGCAGCTATAGTTGATGGCGATAAGATTGGGTTGCAAGACCTAATGGCTCCTTTGCAAACTATCCCAGAAACAAATCCCGATCGAGCTATTGCTTTTGATGAAGACGAAACCGGAAGAACACCAACAGACGCTAAAGTAGTTGCTCAGCAAACAGCAAGACCCTTTGCACAAGGTGAAGATCTTGATGCTTTTGAAAGGTTTCAGCAAAATCTTGGCAGAAATACAGTTCGTATAGAGGGAGAGATTGGTCCTGACTCCGTTGAAGAGGAAATTGATGGTAGGTCAGAAACCGAAAGAATGGCAGACTCGCCTGAAACAGAAAGTCAAATTAACTCAACAATAGATCGCCGAAGAGGTGCTGCTCCAAGTACAAGTTCTACAAATGTGACAGAAGGAGCACTGAAAGGGTTTTTAAGTGGGTTGGTAAAAAACTTAACAGACTCAATAAAGTTAAAAAACCCTCCAAAGGTTCTTAGTTTTTCTTACCTTGAAACAAAGACTGAAGCAGAATTGGCCGAGTTATTTCCTAAAGACAATGAAAGACAAAACGTAATTGATGGCATAGCAAAACTCAAAACAAAAGATAGCGTGAACGGCGTGTATTTGCAGGTTGCAAATACAATTGTAGTGCGAGAAACAAGTAACTCTCTAAATGACGCATTAGTACTTGCACATGAAATGGGTCACGCTTTATTTAAAGAAGAGATGGACAATGCTCTTTCTAACCCAGCTATACGAAGTCGTTTAGAAAAAAGCTACAAAAACGCAGCTACCTATAAGTCGTATCTTGACTCTTATGGTTATGAACTTGGTTTTGAAGAGTGGTATGCAGATCAAGTTACTCGATGGGCAACAAAAAAATACTTAAACAAACAAGCTAAGTCTCTTAACGACAAGCATTTTAAAAGTGTAGCTAACCGATTAAAAAAGTTGTATCGAGAACTGTCTTCCAATATGAAAAAACGTTTTGGGAAGTTGGATTCAGATTTCGAAGCCTATGTAGATGCAGTAGCAGCTGCTAAAAGACAAGGAACTAGCACATCAGATCCTAATTTTGTACAAAAAGCTTTAGTGCAAAGTATTAACGAAGTTATTGTAAAAGAAGGCGGAGAAGCGCTCGCAGACTTTTGGCGGGCGTCTATAAAGAAGTTAGCCCGTAATCCAAAACTTAAACCGCTTATGAAAATAGTAAGAACTGCAGATGGCGTTATGCGTACATACGGCGGAAACAAGATTGCCGATATGTTTTACGTAAGAGCGCAAACTGGCAAAGGAAACCTTGGAATGATTGCAGCATCTGCTAGAAAGATTGCAGAGTTTCAAAATACTTTTGAATCTACAGTAGGTAAATTTGATGATCCGGCAGTAAGCAGTGCTTTAGACGAAGCGGCGTCCTCTACCCCAACTAGTAAGCTAAGTTCCCCAAAAGCAAAGCAAGTTCGTCAGTTTCTAGAAAGCGTTTATAGCGATTATATTGAACCCTCAAATACAGATATCCAAAGGCAAGATAATTACTACCCAGTTGTACTAGATTTGTTGGCCATACAAAAAGATCCTGACGCATTTATAAACCTTCTCATAGAAAAAAATCCTGATATTAGCGCTGAACAAGCACGTAAATCGGTTAATAAACTAGTCGAATATAATCAAAGTTTAGCGGACGACAAATCAATAGAGATAGACCCTACTGATCCGGCGTCTGGCGTTGAGCAAGCAATTAACCTTACAAAAGGAATTAATAGAGAGCTGATTCAAAAGGCTGGATTCTTGCAGTCTCCACAAGAATCGCTAGTAAGTTATTTACGGCATGTTGCTAAACGTGTTGAGTTTAACAAAGCTACTAAAGACGCAGATGGTAATAGCATTCTTGATGAAGAGCTTTCTCGTTTAAAAGAAAAAGACCCAGAAGCGGCGACTGCAGTAAAAGAAATAATAGGTGTTTATCTAGGATATCAAAGCAAGCCTCTCAGCCCTATGTGGCGAAAGGTTAATAGTTACGGGCAGTTTCTACAGTTTGTAACAATCTTACCATTCGCGGCTGTGGCTTCTTTGCCAGAGCTAGCTGGCCCTGTTATTAACTCAAAAGAGTTTTCTGAGATTGTGACAGGCTTGAAGCAAATAGGCGCTACGATCAAAAATAGGACTGAAGCTAAACAGTTTGCTCGAGATATTGGCGTTGTTACCAACGAAGTAGTAGCTAACTCTTGGGTTACGCAAGCCGAACAAGATTATATGGAACAGAATGTTAGAGAAATGTCTGACGTGTTTTTTAAAGCCATTGGCCTTAATTGGTTTACTAATTTTTCTAGAGAGTTTGCAGCTGGTATGGGCGTGCAGTTTATTACAAAACATGCCCGTAACGAGTTTAATAACCCTCGCTCAGAACGATACCTATCTGAATTAGGACTAACTGCTGTTGAAGTAAATGCTTGGGTTAAGAGCGGTAGAAAGTTGACTACATCAGAAGGCAAAAAAGTAAAAGCCGGATTGCAGCGTTTTGTAGAGTCTTCTATTTTAAGACCTAATGCAGCCGAGAGACCCATATGGGCGTCCGATCCTCATTGGGCTTTAGTTTGGCAGCTAAAATCTTATTTCTATGCTTATAGCAAAGTAGTTCTTGGTGGAATTATGAAAGAAGCAAAGAACCGTCGAAACGAAAACACGGGTGCCCCTCAGTTAACAGCTGTCATGGGAGTATTTGCATTAACCGCCTTGGCAACTATGCCTTTAGCAATGCTTGCAATGGAAGTAAGAGAATACGCAAAACAAGGACTAGCATGGTTATTACCCGGAGTAAGTCCAGACAATCGTTACTTTAGATCTGATCGGATGGATTGGCCTACTTACTTAACTGAAGTTATAGATAGATCAGGTTTCTTAGGGATACTAACTCTTGGAGCTATGGCTCATCAAAATATTGAGTGGGATACAGGATATGTTGTACCCGGAGCTGTGCTACCTTTTGCTGGTCCTACTGTCGAGACTATTGATAAAGCGTTAGAAAACGGTTTTAGAGTAGACAAAACATTAAAAGACAGGGTTATCCCTTTGTACAATCAGCTATAGGATTTTTATGAGCATATTAACTTCTCTACTTGGACCCGTTGCAGATTTAGGCAAAACGTACTTAAACAATCGCGCGGAAGAAAAACAAGCTAAGCATCAAGCCAAAATGAATGTTATTCAGAACGACGCTGATTGGGAATCAAAGATGGCGTTAGCTTCTGCGTCTAGCTGGAAAGACGAGTTTTGGACTATTGTTCTGGCTATTCCAATATTTATGATTGGCTATGCAATTGCTATGGATGATATGACAGTAGTTACCCGCGTTGAAGCTAGTTTTCAAGCTTTAGCTGAGCTTCCAGAATGGTATCAATACTTATTGTTTAT
>JGI24005J15628_10001363_pt1 | contig 13111 bp, 8 predicted proteins | sample LinPmetageLP40_FD_15628 | JGI IMG/M metagenome (IMG submission 15628)
AGATATGTCTGAAGATTTTTTAGTTGGTGGTGTGCCTATGGGTTATGCAGGTGACTCAAAAGGTGGTGCTAAGAATGTTATCAACTGCAGATGTGTAATCGTTTATGTAGATGAAAGAGATGTGGTTAATTAGACCAATCGTATCCTCTTATAAAACCAAGATGCTCTGTTCTTTGATTCAAGCTAGATATGTGAATACTAAATGCTTTCTTTAGGACCACATGGTCTACAAAAAGCTCTTGGTGAAATATAGACTCAGGCTTCACAAAATAATCTTTGTTCCACGATCTTCTGAGCCTTGCAGAGATTATTGTATTGTATGCAACATTAGCTAAGTAAACTTCTTCTATGGTGTAGCTGTCATCAAAGATAATTGACTCACAGAAATCCAATGCCTGTTCCAGTGTAGTGCCATCCTCAGTGACCCCATCTAAGATGAGGTCTTTAAGGTCGTTAAGGTTAAATAGTGTTTTCATTATCCTATCATCTCCTCTAATACTTTTTTTCCAACTTTCTTACCATCTAGGTAAGTGTATGCTGAATACTTCTTGTAAGTTTTATTTCTCTTACAAACAACTTTAAGAGTTTTTCCATTAACTTCTTTCTCAGCTTCAGATTCCCAAACAAAAAATCTTTGGTTCTTGTACTCTCTGCCATCCCAAGAAGTTTTAATTTCTATGGTTGCTACTTCATTAACAATGTCAGCAGAAGCAATGTCAGATAACTCTTTAACAACCTTGCTTACAAGATTTGACTCAATTAAAGGTTGACCATGAAATTTCTTAACAAGGTCTTGCAGGAAATAAATATGCGCTTCAGACATTTTAATTACATTGTTAAATCTTCTAGCTCTTGTTTGTCTCCAAGAATCAACAAGTCTTTCTGCACTCTCATATGAAACTTCAGAAACAATAGAAGCAAACTCATCAAAAGTGTATTCTACAGTGGTATAACCTTGAGCAATCATTCTATGATAATCAGTATTATATTTTTCATATTTCATAGCATGAATGCCATCAGTTAAACTAAAAAAGTTAGATCGTCTTAATAGAGAAACATTTTTACCATCAAGCATATAACCGTAAACAGTTTCAGGAGTCCATTCTCCATTAGTTGCTAATTGATCATTCATATCAATGATTTGTAATTTCAACTGATCTACTGTTTTATCAGCAATAGTTCTGTCTAGTTGTATTGGAAGATTATCAGCACCGCTACAAGTTCCATTAAAGAAACCGTAAGAAACATCATAGCCATGTTTTGCTAAACCATTGTGTGAGTTATCAACAGCGTGTAACGCTCCGCAAACCTGACAATGACCTTTGTGTGTGTGAGTTGTTTTCATTTTTTTATCCTGCCTAGGGCATCAATTTATTTTATACAGTAATTATATACCCATAATGGGTTCATGTACAACACTTTATTTAATTATTTAATTTCAACTATATCTTGTGCTTATATTACCCTTTATGTACTATATGTAGAATATGCCAATTCCAAAACCTAACAGTGATGAGACAAGGCAAAATTTTTTAAAAAGATGTATGGGAGATGACACTATGAACAGTGAGTATACCGACACTGAACAACGCCTAGCCGTCTGTACTAGCGAGTACGATTCCGAGAAGGAAGATTCCATTGAGAATGAACACAAAAAAGAAATACGCAAAGATGTATTTGACAATCCAGTAGAAGCCAATGCAAGAGCCAAAGAAATAGGTTGCGTTGGTAGTCATTCAATGGATGAGGATGGAAACAAAATATATATGCCTTGCAAAAACCATAGTGAATACACAGAACTAACCAGTACCGAAGAAGCAGGTTACAAACCAAAGAAGCCTAAGAAAAAAGAAGAAGAAGATTTTGTAGACAACCTTGCTGAACTTAAATCATTTATTGAAGTTAAGTCAGAACTTAAAGCCTATGATGACGAAGATGACGAGAACAAAGAATACGGTCTTTTTGAAGGTTACGGCTCTGTGTTTGGAAACAAAGACTTAGGCAATGATGTTATTGAGAAAGGTGCGTTCACTAAATCTCTTAGAAAGAGAAAGAACAAAGGTGTCAAACTTTTATATCAACATAAATCAGATATGCCTATCGGTGTATTTGACTCAGTAAAGGAAGATGACTACGGCTTAGTAGTTAAGGGCAGACTTGCTCTTAAAACTCAGGCAGGTGCAGAAGCCTACGAATTATTAAAAATGGGTGCTTTAGACGGTCTTTCAATAGGCTTTAGAGTTAACCCATCAGAAGTAACATACGATAAGCGTAATAACAAACGCATTATCAAAGAAGTAGATTTAATGGAAGTAAGCCTAGTAACTTTTCCGATGAACCCACAGGCAACTGTGATGTCGGTAAAAGGTGAACAGTATTCTATTAGGGAATGGGAAAAAGGATTGCGTGATGCTTTCAACTTGTCTCGTTCAGAATCAAAGGTTGCAGCAAAAGCTGTAACTGATTGTTTTGGTCAACGAGAGGTTGATTCAAGTCAAGAATTGGTAGATGCCATAAAGAACTTAACTTTAACCTTAAAATCTTAATAGGAGATAATTATGTCGGAAGATATAAAAAATGCTATTTCAGACCTTGGTCAAACTTTTGAAGAATTTAAAAAAGTAAATGACGATAGGCTTGAAAGCATAGAAAAAGGCGAAGGTACAGCATACGCAGAAGAAAAATTGACTAAGTTAGAAGCCAAAATGGATTCTTACGAGGACATGAATCAGAAGCTAACTACTGCTGAAGCCAACGCAGAAAACATCAAAAGCCAATTAGATGAGCTACGCACTGTAGTAACAAGACCCAATAGTGGTTTTGAATCTAAGCAGGTTGATGATTACCTAAACGCATTTGATCAATACTGCAGAAAAGGACTGGAAGGTCTTGATGTAGCTGAGAAAAAAGCACTTACAGTCAGCAATGACTCAACTGGCGGTTATTTAGCACCACCTGAATATGTGAGAGAGTTGTTGAAAACAATAACTGAAATGTCACCTATTCGTAGTATTTCTAGAATTAGAAGTACAAGTGCTAGAAGCGTTCAAGTACCAAAAAGAGAAGGCACTTTTGCTGCTCAATGGGTAGCTGAAAGCGGAACTAGAAGTGAGACTACAGGCTATAGAGTTGGATTAGAAGAACTACCTGCACACGAAATGTATGCATTGGTAGATATTTCTGAGCAAGACCTAGAGGACTCAGTCTTTAACCTAGAAGCTGAAATGCAATCAGAGTTCGCTACACAATTTGCTGTAGCTGAAGGAAATGCATTTGTAGTTGGCGATTCAGTAGGCAAACCTGAAGGCTTTATGTCTAATGTCTCTATTGGTAATGTTGACTCAGGTTCTAACACTGCATACGATGCTGACGATCTAATTACATTAGTTCATAGCGTTAAGCCTGATTATTCTAGGAATGGCACATTTGTTTTTAATAGAAACACTTTGGCTAACATTAGAAAACTCAAAGATGGCGCAGGACAATATGTATTCCAAGCATCAATGTCATTACAAGGTGGTGTGACTAACACTATTCTTGGACATCCGTATGTGGAAGCCGTAGACATGGTTAATGCAGCACAAGATGCATCACCTATCGCATTCGGAGACTTCAGAAGGGGTTATATGATTGTAGACAGAATAAACTTAGCTGTATTGCGTGACCCTTTCACACAAGCGACTACTGGTAATGTACGATACATTGCTCGTAAGCGTGTTGGTGGACAGGTTATCATGCCTGAAGCTATTGTTAAATTAACCCAAAAAGCGTAAGGAGTAAATTATGAGAGATTTAGGAAATAATTTAAAATCAGTACAAGCATTAGCATCAGTTGTCCTAGCAGGAAACGGAGCTACTGTTAATGGTACTGCTGTAGACCTTAAAGGCTTTAATGGCGCATATGTAAATGTTAATACTGGTATTGAGGGTGTTACTCTTGCTTCCAATTTATCTATCAGCTTTGTTTTACAACATTCTGATGATAATTCAACCTTTACTAACGCTGTAGCAAAAGATGTTACTGACTCTGCTATCGGAACTACCGATGGTGTGTTTTTGATGTTAGATGCAAACGCTGAGACCCCATCAACTAATAGCATTGGCTACATTGGTGGAAAAAGGTATATAAGAACGAATATCGTATTTTTAGGTAATCATACAACTGGCACAGCCATGAGTATTGATGTTATCAAAGGATATGCAATTCATTCTGAAGGAGCAAGTACAGTTACTATAAGTTAATTATAGGGTACATTGGGGGGTGTAAAACCCCCCTCTTTATAGGAACAAAATTATGTCAAAACAATATAAAATCGTAAGACCAAAACCTTGCATTGTTGACGAAGCTACTCGTAAGTTAGAGTTGCAACCAGTAGGCACAATCATAGATGCTAATAGCGACTTGATGAAAGCCAACATGGAAAGATTTGAAAGCATGGGTTGGGCGATAGAATTAAAAATGGATTCACCTGAAGAAACCATTGAAGTAGAAGCAGAAGTCAAAGAAGTCAAAAGAGCTAGAAATGATAAAGGTCATTTAGTCGGTGATGATAAATCTACTCCTGATGTTAATGAAGCATGGGAAGGTGGAAAAGCACCAGTAAAACCAAAGAAAAAAACTGCAGTAAAGAAAACTACTAAAAAGAAAACGACAAAGAAAGCATCAGATTAAATTCTTTGTTATAGTTAAACGAGCAGATGCTTACATAATGGTAGATACCATGCAATTTATAGGAAGTTTTAATGAGTGCAGGTTATCATCATTTTATTATAGAGCAGGGCGCAACATTCGGTCAGACCCTNACTCTTAAAGACGCATCAAACACAGTTATTAATTTAACTGGATTCTCAGGCGCAATGTCTCTCAGAGAAAACCCTGATGCANCAAGTTCAATACTAGATTTATCAACAGCTAATGGTCGNATGACTATGGGTGGNAATGCAGGAACAGTTGTACTTGCAGTAAGTGCTTCAGACACAAATGGCTTAACAGCGCAAGACGGAGTGTTTGATTTAGAAATTACTAGNGGAGCAGGAATTGTAACAAGACTTATTGAAGGNACTTACAGCGTAAGGAGAAATATAACTAGATGAGTTCTGTAGATTCCATAACNATAAGCACAAATCAAACCACACAGATAGAGATAACCTCTACCACTGGTATAGCTGTTACTACTGTAGGCACACAAGGTCTAGCAGGACCAAGTGCTATCATGGCTCGTGGTATAGATCAGACCACAGCAACATCAAGTAATAATGGTGCATTGCTTGTATACGATCATGGAAATGAGAAGTGGACAGCAACAAATACAACTGCAGGACAGCAACTTACACAATTAGTTTATAACCTTAAAGTAGGAACAGGCGCAACTGTAACCACAGTATTAGATCAAGACAATATGTCATCTAATAGTGCCACTGCTTTAGCTACACAACAAAGTATCAAAGCCTATGTAGATGCCGTTGCAACTGCTGCAGACTTAGACCTAACAGACGGAGACGGTAACAACCTATCCATAGACCTTGACTCACAAACTCTAGGCTTAATTGGTGGCAGTGGTATAAATAGTGCAATAAGTAGCACTAACTTTACCTTTACAGTTGATTCAACAGTAGCAAGGCTTACACAAGCACAGACACTTACAAACAAGACATTAACTTCACCAGTCATTAATACATCTGTTTCAGGAACAGCAATTCTTGACGAAGATAATATGTCTAGCAACAGTGCTACAAAACTGGCTACCCAACAAAGTATTAAGGCGTATGTAGATTCACAAGTTGATACAGTAGACACACTTGCTGAAATATTAGCCATTGGCAATACAACAAGTGGAACAAATATAATTGCCTCTACCACAGACAAGGTTCAGTTTAGAGATGCAGATATATTTATAAATTCCTCTGCAGACGGAACATTAGACCTTAGAGCAAACACAGAAATACAAATAACATCTCCCTACATAGACCTTGCAGCATCTAATGTGAATGTAGACGGAACTATTGATGCTGTTGGGGTAGAGTTTAATACTCTATCAGGAACAGGCTCAGTAACAGTTACCGATATTGTTGATGAGGATAATATGTCCTCTAACAGTGCAACTAAGTTAGCCACGCAACAATCTATTAAGGCTTATGTTGACACTAAGATAACTGCAGAAGATTTAGACATAACAGACGGAAGTGCTAGTGGTTCTATAGATTTAGACTCAGAATCATTAGGAATCTTAGGTGGNACTGGTGCTACTTCTACCCTAAGTGGTAATAACATAACNATTGCTATAGATAATACTGTAGCAACGCTTGTAGGAACGCAGACACTAACAAATAAGACCATTAATGTAGATAACAACACAGTATCTAATGTAGAGGTTGATAACTTCAAAGCATCAGCCATTGTTATTGAATCAGAAGGCATAGGGTCAAACGATAACGATACCACCCTACCAACAAGTGCTGCAGTTAAAGATTATGTTGACAGCAATATAACTGCACAAGACTTAGATGTAACAGACGGCTCTGCTACCATAGCCATTGACTTAGATAGCGAAACGCTTTCTTTATTAGGTGGAACAGGGATAGGTTCTTCAGCATCAGGTAATGGCGTTACTTTTGCCATTGACAATACAGTAGCAACATTAGTAGGTAGCCAAACACTAACCAATAAAACTATTGATGTAGATAATAATACTGTTAGTAACATAGAGTTAGACAACCTTAAATCAGGTGTACTGGATACTGACCTATCAAGCGTAGCAGCAACAGACACAACTGTAGCATCAGCAAAAGCAATTAAAACTTATGTTGATGCCAATATAACAGCACAGGACTTAGATATAACTGACGGATCAGCAACTATTGCTATTGATCTTGATAGTGAGACTTTATCTTTGCTCGGTGGTACAGGGGTTACTTCTGCAGCTTCAGGCAATGGGGTTACTTTCTCAATAGGTCAAGCAGTTGGCACATCTAGCAATGTGCAATTCGGTACAGTAACAGCCAACCTAACAGGCACGGCTTCTTTAGCAACTGCAGTAACAGTAACCGCTAATAACAGCACCAATGAAACTGTTTTCTTAGGTTTTGTAGACGGAGCAACAGGAACGCAAGGAATTGAGACTGATACAGGTCTTACATATAACCCTTCTACTGGATTATTAACATCAGTAGGTTTTGCAGGTGCTTTAACTGGTAATGCATCAACAGCAACAACACTAGCTACAGCAAGAACTATTGGTGGCACATCATTTGACGGCTCTGCAAATATAGCAGTAGGACTTTCAGCAGAAGCCACAGCATTAGCAACTGCTCGTACAATAGCTTTATCAGGAGATGTAACGGCTTCAGGCGTTAGTTTTGACGGAACAGGCAATATTACCCTAAGTACCACAATCGCTTCTAATAGCGTGGCTCTCGGAACAGACACTACTGGTAATTATGTTGCAGCAATAAGTGGAACTACAAATGAAATAGAAGTTTCAGGTTCAGGAAGTGAAGGCGCAACAGTAACAGTAGGGTTACCTAACAATGTAACTATCTCAGGAAACCTTACCGTCAACGGAACTACAACCACAACAGACACTAATGAACTTCATGTAACAGACCCTTTAATTAAATTAGCTAAAGACAATACTGCTAATTCATTAGACATAGGTTTTTACGGACAGTACAGAGCATCAGGCTCAACTAATCAGTTTGCAGGTTTGTTTAGAGACCAAAATGATAGTGGCAAGTTTAAATTATTTCATTTACTACAAGCAGAACCAACAACCACAGTTAATACGAGTGGTACAGGATATGCAGAAGCTACCTTAGTTGCGAATTTTGAAGGAAACATCACAGGAAATGTTACAGGTAATGTTTCAGGTACAGCATTAACAGTTACACAGGCTGCTCAATCAGCAATCACCTCATTAGGAAATCTAACAGGTCTAACAACAGTAACAGCATCTATTGGTGGTGGCTCTACTAACGGAGTGCAAATATCACAGGGTGCTATCAAGATTAAGAATGGTGGCGCACAGTCATACATAGATTTCTATTGCGAATCTAACAATGCTCACTATGCAAGATTACTTGCTCCTGCTCATGGTAGCTTTAGTGGCAATCCAACATTAACTTTACCTGCTACCGCAGGAACTATTGTGGCTAGTGGTGATTCAGGAACAGTAAGTAATGCAATGTTAGGCGGTAGTATTGCAAACAATAAATTAGCCAATTCAACTGTTGCATTCGGTGGTGTAAGTCTTGCCCTTGGTGCAACAGATGCCACTCCTGCATTTAACTTATCGGATGCTACAAACTATCCAACATCTGCTTTAACAGGAACAATCACAAATGCACAATTAGCAGGTAGCATAACCAACGCTAAACTTGCAGGTAGTATTTCTAATGACAAGTTAGCAGGAAGCATCTCTAACGACAAACTTGCAGGTAGCATAGCAAACAACAAACTTGCCAACTCATCAGTCAATTTTGGTGGAATTACTGTTGCTCTTGGAGCATCAGATACTACCCCTGCTTTTAATCTAACCGATGCTACTGGTTATCCAACAAGCAGTCTCACAGGAACAATTACTAACGCACAACTAACAGGCTCTATAGCAAATGCAAAACTAGCCAATAGCAGTATTACAGTTAGCGATGGTTCTAACACCACAGCAGTAGCTTTAGGTGGAACAGTAACCTATGCAGCAGGTGAAGGCTTAGATGTAGCAGAAAGTTCAGGAACAGTTACTTATGCAGCAGAGATAGCAACATCATCAAACAAAGGTGTCGCTTCTTTTACAAGTGATTTTGCAGTAAGCAGTGGCGCAGTATCGCTTGGTACTTCAGGTGTAACTGCAGCAAGTTATGGTAGTGCAACAGCTATACCAGTAATCGCAATAGATGCCAAAGGTAGAATCACAGGTGCAAGTACAGCCAATATATCTACTAGCTTTACACTTACAGACGGCTCTACCAGTCAAACAATCGCAGGTGGAGATACATTAACAGTAGCAGGTACAAGCAACGAAGTAGAAGTAGCCGTAAGTGCAACTGACACGCTTACTGTAGGCTTACCAAGTAATGTAACTGTATCTAATAACCTTGTTGTAAGTGGTAACCTTACAGTCGCAGGAACAACCACTAGCACAGGACCAGTTCTAACAGACAACAACTTTACAGGATTAGTTAATAATAATAGTGCCAACTCTACTGACTTTGGTTTTTATGGTAAGTATGTAGAGGGTGGAACAACTAAGTATGGTGGCATTTTCTATGATGCTTCTACCGACAATACTTTTAGAATATTTACAGATACCCAAACACAACCAAGCACAACAGTTAATATTGGTGCTACTGGATATGCTGCAGCTAATTTAATCTTAGGTGCTTTAACGACTACTGGAATAACAATAGGCAGTACAGCAGTAACATCTACTGGTGCTGAATTAAATCTACTAGACGGCTCTGCAGCCAATACTGTAGTAAATAGCAAAGCTGTTATCTATGGGTCAAGTGGACAACTAGCAGGAACATTAAGCACTGCAGCACAAGCCAATATAACAAGCGTTGGAACACTAACCTCACTAGCTGTTACTGGTGATCTAGCAGTAGATACAAACACATTAAAAGTTGTTGCATCAACTAATAGAGTTGGAATAAACCAAGCATCACCTGATGTTTCATTAGACTTAGGTGCAAATACAGATGCCGTTCATGTACCTGTTGGAACTACAAGTCAAAGACCTTCTAGTCCTGCAGCAGGTTACTTTAGATATAACACTACAACTGGTGGTTTTGAAGGCTANACAAGTGAATGGGGTGCAATNGCAGGTGGCGGTGATGGTGCTTCTGCATTAGAGACAAATAACTTTACAGGGAATGGCAGTACAACAGCTTTCACATTAAGTAGCACAGTAGCCAATGAAAATAATCTAATAGCATTTATAGAAGGCGTTTACCAAAACAAAGCAGACTTTGCAGCAAGTGGAACTACCATAACTTTTGCAACTGCTCCTGCTAATGGCAGAAAGGTAGTTGTGTACCATGCAAGATCAGCAGTTTCAGGTGCAGATGTATTAGTAAACTCATTTACAGGTAATGGCTCAACTACAGCTTACACATTAGCCACATCTCCACAGAACGAGAACAATACACAGGTCTATTTGAATGGTGTGTATCAAAACAAAAATACTTACTCTACAAGTGGAACAACATTAACATTTAGTACCGCCCCTGCTAACACAGTGTCCATTGAGGTCATTGTTTTATCACAGACAGCTATTAATACTCCTGCATCAAACAGTGTAACCACAAGCACGATAGCAGACGGCAATGTAACGACCTCTAAGATAAATGATGATGCAATTACCCTAGCTAAATTGGCAGGTCTTGCTAGAGGTAAGATCATATACGGAGATGCTTCAGGTAATCCTGCAGCTTTAGCACTTGGCACTAATGGTCAAGTATTAAAATCAGATGGCACGGATATATCTTGGGGTTCAGATTCAGCAGGAACTATTACTGGTGTAACTAACTTTGCAGATAACAGAATAGCCACAGCTAGTGGGGGTACAACTCTTAACGGAGAAGCTAACCTTACCTTTAATGGTGCAACCCTAGCAGTTACAGGTGCAATAACAGCATCTACTACATTGACTGTTGGTGGTACAGCTACATTTACAGGATTAGTTGATGCAGCCATTATTGATGGTGCTAACTTTAAGGTAAATGGTGGTCAAGGTTCTGACGGACAAGTATTAACATCTACAGGTTCAGGCGTTGCTTGGGAAGCATCTTCAGGAACTACCATTAATAACAATGCTGATAACAGAATCATAACTGGTAGTGGTACAGCTAATACTCTAAATGGTGAAAGCGGTCTAACTTATGATGGTTCTACTTTAGCTGTAACAGGTGATGCTAACTTTGATAGTAATACTTTATTTGTTGATGCTTCAGCTAACAGCGTGGGTATTGGTACTGCAAGTCCATTTAGTCCCTTGCATATCTCTAAAACTGATTGGTCAAGTGGCGCACCTTATGGAACAGTTGCTTATATTGAAGGTGGTGCTGTAAATGATTTAAATTGGGGACATTTAGTAATATCCCAGACTGGCACTACAACTGATACAGGTGGAAGACTATCTTTTGGAGCAAATGGACAAAATCCAATAGCAGGAATTAGAGCAAAATATAAAGGTGCTACTTATGGTGATTTAGCATTTTTAACAAGACCTAGTGGCGGAACTAACACAGAAAGAATGGTTATTAGTAGCTCTGGCAACATGGGTATTGGCACTGCAAGTCCAGATGCCCCTTTACATGTTGAAGCCACTAATGCTTCATTAATTCTATCTAATAGCGGAAGATCACAATATTGGAGAATGCAAAACAATGAAACTGATGATGCTTTAGTATTTAATGCTAGTGATGCAAATGAACGCTTGAGGATTAGTAGTAGCGGTAACTTGGGTCTAGGGACTCAGAGTCCTAGTGCAAAATTACATGTTGCTACCGCAGGTGCAGAAGGCATTAATATTGGTCTCCAAAATAGCGAAAGATATTATAATATGGAGACCGATGGCGGATTACTAATGTTTAAAGATGTTAGTGCAGGTGGGGTTGCACGAATGACTTTTGACACCTCTGGAAACATACATATTAATAAAACCGCTGTAAACCAGACCACAACTCTTGGATTTGACCTATATGCAAATGGAACAGTGCTTGCTACACATACTGTTAGTAACAATGAATCATGGATTCTTAATAACTACAATGGTAGTGGGACAAGTAGATTTGATTTTCGTTGGAATAATTCTTCAAGAGGGGGCATAAATGTTACTTCCTCTGCTGTTGCTTTTGCCACATCTTCTGATTATCGTCTTAAAGAAAATGTTGATTATACTTGGGATGCTACAACTAGATTAAAACAATTAAAACCTGCTAGATTTAATTGGATTTCAGACGATAAAAATACTTTAGTTGATGGGTTTTTAGCTCATGAGGTTACAAGTGTTGTACCTAATGCTGTAACAGGTACAAAAGATGAGATGTATGATAGCGAACACGATTTAGCAGGAGAGGAAAAACATCAATCAATAGACCACTCAAAACTCGTACCACTACTAGTCAAGACTATACAAGAACTAGAAGCAAGAATCACAGCACTAGAAAGTTAAAATAATTGAGGATAGAATAAAACATGGCAAATACTAAAGTAACACAAGAACTCATAGCAGATGATGCTATTGGAGCAGCACAACTTGCATCTAACGCAGTTGTTACAGCTTCTATAGCAGATGATGCTGTTACAAGTGCAAAACTAGACACTAACCTATCTGTTGCAGGTTCACTCACAGCCGTAGGTACACTTACAGCTAACGCAGGTATCAATGTAGATAACATAAACATAGACGGAACTACCATAGGCTTATCTACTGGCAACCTAACACTAGACATTGCAGGTTTTTTAGACATTGATGTAGACGATGGGGGAAGTGTCTATTTTTCTGATGGTGGTACGACTTTTGGTAGAGTTTATGGCACAAGCTCAAATTTATATATTAAGTCTAATATAGGTGATAAAGATATAATATTTGAAGGTGTAGATGGTAGTTCGGCAATAACAGCTCTTACACTTGATATGTCAGATGCAGGTGCAGCTATATTCAACGGAACAATTAAAGCTAATGGTGATACGATTGAAGTTAGTGGAGCAACTCCTGAGTTTAAACTAACAGATTCAGATGACAATAATTATGGTTTAGTATCTTATTCAGATGGGACAATGGATGTTAGTTCAAATCACGGAAACGAAGGTGGTGGTGCTGATGTACTAAATTTAAAAACAGGTGGAGTTACACAGGTTGCAGTTACTAACAGCACAGTAACAGCTACCAATGCAGTTATCGCTTCAAAATCAGCTAGAATTACACAACAACCATTAGCCACAAGTGGAACAACTATTTCATGGAATGCATTGACACACGCTAACGCCTATCTTGTTCCTGCAGCAAATCTAACCATTGATAACCCAAGCAACTCAGTTGAAGGTGCAATTATTTCTGTTGAAATAGCAATGAATGGTACTCCAAGAACTATTGCATGGCACACTAATTTT
>JGI24005J15628_10001366_pt1 | contig 13095 bp, 10 predicted proteins | sample LinPmetageLP40_FD_15628 | JGI IMG/M metagenome (IMG submission 15628)
GAAGAATCATAAACTTGGTGGTCATTTGCTGTACTTCTTACTTTATGCCATGTCCAATCTGGTTTAAAGTTACCAGAATTAGCATTATTAGTAATTACATTACCGCCACTTCCTATTGCTGTTCCATTTCCTGTATATAACTGTGTATGAAAATGTGCTGAAGGATCGTCTATATTTGTATAAGCCATTATCCGAACTCCGCTAAATTTTGTGAGCAAATAGAATAATAAGAATTTGGTGGTGCATACTCGAATGTTCCGTAGCCATTAGCATCACTTGCCGCACTTGAAATTGTATTAACTGTATAACCACCCCAATTTAAAAATTGAGTATCTCCATTATAAGATGTTGAATATGCTGTAAAAAATTGTTCAGTTTGAAATGCTGATACTAAATCTGTTCCTGAACCATTTACTGCTGAACCATTCCTATAAAGAATGAATTTTTTTGTAGAACTTTCTAAATCTAAAGCAATTGCAAATGTATCACTTGAACTCCAAGCTCCTCCTGCGTTGCCAAAGTTATCTTGACCTGTTTGTGAACCAGCTACTAGATAATAATAGTTGCCTGTACTATAGCCAAGCAATACAGTAGGGCCTGTTTGTCCATCTGCTCCAGTAGAAGCAAATCCAAAAAGATTATTGTTCCAAGTATCTCCTGTAACATTTGCACCTTTAATTTCCCAATACCACCTGCCTTTAGAAACAGCCATACTACTTCTAGCAATTTTCCAAGCACCACCTCCCCATGCTACTTGAGTAGCACCTTCAGTAATAGTTCCATTAGCTCTAGGTTCAGCCCATAAAGGAGACCAAGTACAAAAATTATTAGTAGGCGTGTCCGTAGCTTGGTCAGCTGCTGATAAATTTTGAAGTGTAAAAGTTTGACCATTTCCACTTGTATCTGTTCCTAAACTAGAAGAATCTTTAAACTCTAAATAAACTGAGTTTTGTGGAAAACTGCCTGTGTATGCTTTTGGAATCCATATACCAGTATCTGTATCAAACTCACCAAAAGTTGTCGGTGCTAATTGACTTCCTGATATAGAAATGACCTCTGAGATGTAACCACAAAATCTATTTGCTTCACCAATAACAGTGCCTATTTCCATATAGCTACTATTTGCATTGTGCATAGTACTATCATTTTGACTAAAATTTGTTTCTGTAGAAAAAGAAGTTTCTTCAACACCATTAATATAAATTCTTAGTCTATCTCCTGCTGTCCCACTTGTTGTATCTACAGCAGTAACTATGTGTAACCACGCAGCGGTGTCTCTGAAAACTCTGTTAGTTATATACACAGCTTGGTCTGAGCCTGAAACATAAGACCTTACCCTTAATGTATTGTTGCTTTCAAAACTTACTAAGAAAAAATTATTTCCATCTGTGCCTGCACCCCAAATATATTGTTGGTTACTTATTTCTGTTCTTTTTACCCAAAGGCTTACTGTAAAAGTTTGACTATTACCGCCACCTGCACCCCAAGCACGATACATTCTTTCAGAATTATCTGCTTCGTTTTTATAAGAGTTATCAATTTCATACGATGCTGTAGATATACTTCCTCTATTAGCCGTGCGTTGTAGCGTTTCCATAGATTAAGTTTGTGCCATGTTTTGACTTCTGCCAATCTCTTGCCAGACAGAGCCGTTGTATCTGAAGCTGAAGATGTCTGTTTTGTTTGCTGTTGCTGTAACTGTAGGAGCTGTACTTGCAGCAAATTCAAAGACTGTGTTCCAAGCTATCGTTCTTGGCGTACTGCCTTGGGCTAGTTCTACAGAAATAATTGCACCTTCTACAGCATTACTTGGTGCTGAGAAAGTCGTGTTTTCTGTGGTTACATGATAAGCGTTAGCTGCTGCTGCTGAATTCCAAGCTACTGCATTAGAGCTTGAGGTTAATGCAACTTGTTTAATGTAAGCAGAAGTTTCAGCGGCTACTGTTCCTTTTAAAATTAATTCCCCAGTTCCAACATCAGCAATATAACTATTAGAGCCATCGTGGTACATTTCTAAATCGCCTGATGCTCCTGCTTTAAATTTTCCTGCGTCATTCTCAATAAAAACCATACCATCGTGAGTAATACGCATTTTTTCAGCAGTAGAGCCACCACTTGCTCTAGTATGAAATAATATGTTTTGGGAAGCAATAGTATTTTTAATATCAAAGTTACTTGCAGCTGTATGAGATATATCTCCACCTAGTGTTAAACCTGTAAGCGTACCAAGACTTGTAATACTTGATTGAGCTGCTCCTGTTACTGTAGCGGCTGTACCAGAAACATTACCAGTAACATTACCAGTTAATGAGCCAGTAATTGTTCCTGTAACACCAAGCGTTCCGCCAAGTGTTGTATTGCCTGTAACCGCTAAAGTTGTATCAATAGATACGGCCTTAACAGTAACACCTGTTAGATCTAAGACATCACCGCTGGGGATCTCTTTGATGGCTGGCGTTCCACTGCCATCAACTATTAAAGGGAAAAAATCACTCATTCTATACTCCTACATTGATAGTGCCGCTTCTGCCTATGACGGCCAACACTCCACTGGTTATTGTTATTGCTATGCTGGCAGCTCTGCCAACAACATTTAAAGTTTGTGAAACGGCAACATTAGCAAAGGCTAGAGTTCCGTTTCCATTAGTTGTTAGGGCTTGGCCATTAGATCCATCTGAAACATTTAATTCTGGGATCCCAATTGCATTGGCCGCTACTTTTGCCTGGGTGATTTGATCGTCTGCTATTGATGCAGTTACTACTGCATTGCTAGCCAATTGATCTGCACCTACTGCATCATCTGCAATCATTGACTGCTCAACTGCATCTGCTTGAATTGTTGCAGCTCCAGTTACATTGCCAGATCCATCAAAACTTGCTGAAGTCCATAGGACATCGCCAGTCATTCCAATTGTTCTGGCCGTTGCCAAAGCTGTTGCTGTTGCGGCATTACCAGATGCAGAAGCTGCTACTACATTTAGATTATCAACAAAGGCCTTATCTACTCTGGCATCTATTGCTGAATTTGCTCTTGAGGATGTGAAATATAAATAGCTGCTATCTTCAGTTATGTTTGAAGTGTCCAGGGAAATGTTTGCGGATCCATTAAAAGATACGCCAGCAATTGTTCTGGCTGTTTGTAATGTTGTAGAAGTTGCTGCATTGCCTGTAGCACTTGCGGCCACTACCGATAAATTATCTACAAATGCTTTATCAACATAAGAATCAATTTTTGTAGCAACTCTGGTATCTGTAAAATAAAGGTTAGTATTTTCAGCAATGTTTGCTGAGGTTAATACCACAGCTCCAGTTTGTGAATTAACAGAAGTAACAGCTGAGGCTGCTTGACTAAATGAAATTACACCAGTGCTAGAGTTGTATGAAAGATCACCGCTTGCTGAAATTGCAGATCTTGCTCTAGCGTTAGTAAAATATAAATTTGTGTTTTCGCTTAGATCTGCTGTGGTGTGATTAGATAAAGTAGAAACCTGGCCAGTAACATTGCCTGTTAAATTGCCTTCTACATTAGCAACCAATGTTCCTAATGAAGCCAAAGTTATGTTGCCTGTTGAAGATCCATTTGCTGTTGTTAATCCCAGGGTAAATTTATCGGCTGATTCATCCCAAATAAATACTGCGTTATCAGAGGATCCTCTGTTAATTAACATTCCAGAATCGTTAACTGGCACGCCAGTTAAATTAGCATTTAATTCAAAAAGGTTATCTTCTATTTTTAAATTGGTTGTATCTAAGTATGTGAGATCTCCATTAACTGTTAAATCTCCAGCAACTGTTAAATCATTTGCTATTGATACATCATTTGGCAGGCCAATAGTTACAGCTGCTGTTTCGGATCCGCTGCCAGATACTTCAATTTCATTGTTTGTACCTGCAATGATGGCCACATAATTTCCTGTGGTTTTTGTTCCCAGGGCAATAGCATCATCATCAATAGTTAAAGATAAAGTTACATTACCAGAACCATCAAAGTTTTGAGCTGAAGCTGTAGCATCTCCTGTAATAGAAAAAGCTCTGGCCGTAGCTAATGCTGTAGCTGTAGCAGAATTTCCAGAGGTCGATGCAGCTACAATATTGAGTGCATCTACAAATGCTTTGTTGACATAAGAATTAACCTTGGTTGCTACCCTGGTATCTGTATAAAATAAATTGGTTGATCCTTCTGCAACAGTGTCTGAATTTCCCTGGGCATAAGTTAAAACCCCAGTTGATGAATTATAAGAAAGTTGTGCTGAATTTTCTGATATTGAGGCCCTGGCTCTTGCCTCGGTAAAGTACAAAGATCCAGATTCTGAAAGCTGCGATGTATTGAATGGGCTTAAAGAAACAACACCAGTAAATGTTCCAGCTGTATCATCATAACTCCAGGTAAGGCCAGTGCCATTTTGGATTAAAGCTGCAACCCTATCATCTGTTCTTTCATTCGTAAAAAATAAATTTGTAGATCCTTCTTGCAGATTATCTGTATCTTTAGTTGCTAACCTAGTATCAAAAGCTGCAAAGCTCCTGGTATCTGTAAAATATAAATTAGATCCTTCACTTAAATTTGAGGTTGAATGATTAGATATATTGCTAACCTGGCCAGTTACATTGCCAGTTAATGCAGCTGTTACAACTCCAAAAGTTACATTATCTGAGGTGCCAACTGCTTGGCCAATAGAAAAAGTTATGTTGTTGCCACTTAACGCAGAAGTTACACCAGTACCACCAAGCAAGCCTAGTGTTTCTGAATCAAGATCTATAGATCCAGAATTAGTGCCATCGCTTATATCAAGATCCTCAGCCGTTATGGCCGCATCAACATAAGTTTTAATAGCTTTGGCTGAGGCCAGCGTGTTATCAGATCCAGAGACTGCATTTAGATCTGTATCTAAAACACCAGCTTTTAAATTATCAACTTCTAAGTTTGTTAAAGTATTGTTATCAAGATCTAATGATTTATTTGTTAATGTTTGAGATCCAGTTAATGTTGCAACTGTAGAATCAATAGCAAAAGATACAGTGTTTTCTGCTCCAACTGTATCTATACCAGTGCCGCCATTTAAAGTAAATGTTTCGCTATCAAGATCTATTGAAAGCACCCCACCGCTATCGGCTTGGAAATCTAAATCTTGGGCCGTAACTTGGGAATCAATATAAGTTTTTAATGATTGCTGAGTTGCTAAAGCTGTTGCTGAATTACTGGCTAAATTATCTTCATCTAATATAGATGTAACTGTAGATCCACTGCTAAACGATAAACTTGTTATGCCATTAACAGTACCGCCATTAATATCAACTGTATTATCAGCTGTAATACTCCAGGGCAAAGTAATCCAGGCATTGTTACCGCTGTTGCGGATCTTCATAACTGAGCTGCTAGTGTCTACCCACAATTCATAGGCAAACTTAGTCGCTGGCTCTGTTGCTCCAGAGTTATTAGAAACAATTGCAGTAAGTGCATTGTTTAAATCAGCTCTGAAATTTGCTCCAGATTGATTGATTAAATTGTAATCATGTTGAGCCATTAGCTACCCTTTTGTTGTTTATAAATTTTACTTTTATTAATTGCTTTACGCATATATATTTTTATTCCTCTAATCGCATTGGATCAACTTCTTCCCAACCATAAAGCTGCCATGTAAAATATGCATCTAAATCTTCAATTGTTGTTGTTGCTTGGTACCACTCTATAGCTTTATTATCTGTTAAATCGCTAATTAAAATGAAATTTTCTGGCAAGCCATCTATTTTATAGGAGTAAACTCCTGATAAAGATGCATACATTTTTTCAGTAATTGTTTGGGTTTTATCTGCTTTATCAACTGCTATTACTTCTACACAAACATTCTTAACAATCAAAGTATTATTACTCATACTAAGTGGAATTGTGTTTACAGTATCAAGAGTGTAAGTGTAATTAAAATTATGTATTGCCATTAAATCTCCGAAAATTTATAGAATCCATATTGAACATTTGCCACATATCTATTGTTGCCGTCCCCTTGGGCATTCACATACAGCCTTAATGTTCTTGATGTGCTACTGGTTTTTCTAACCATAAAATCTTTTTGCACCATTTCATTTGCATTATCGAACCTTGCAATTGCAGACCAATATTCTGAGTTTCCAGAATGATATTGAGCAGAGCCTTGATCTGCTGTTGGAATATTTGGGTTGCTGTCATCTGAATATTCAATATCACTTCTAAGCTCAAAACTTGAACCAGAGCCAAAAGTTCCATCGCCTGCAACTATAGATAAAGTTTTAACCTGTCCAGTGCTACCAAAAACTCTACAAAAAATATGATATACCCCTGGTGCAGTTCCCAAATCAGCTACCAGCTTTAATCTTTTTTGATTATTTTGCCAAGCTCCTATTGTTGATCCTGAAACTGTCGCAGCTTCAAAATTTAGAGCCAGGTCTGTAACATTAATTTTGTCTGCTGTTATGTTGGTAATTCTTGCGTTGTCAATAAATACAGTTCCACCGCTAACTAAAAATGGGCTTACGCTAGATCCAGAACCATTATCAATTTGAAAAGTATCAGCTAAAAATGAAACAATGCTTGTTGCTCCAGAGCCAGAAGATGCGTTAGATCCTAAGACCATTTGTGCAACCTTGCCAGCTGCATTAGTTTTTAAAACAAAACTGGCAGCAGCATTGCCATTAATATTAGTTATAGCCGTAGCGTTTGTAGTTACAGAGGAAGATACCCCACTTACAGTTGATGTTAATGAGCTTATATCGCCTGCTAAAGCAGTGTCTGCATTTGCCCTGGTTGTTTGCTCTGTGCTAATTGCTGAGGTATTGCCGCCAACAGTAGAAGTTAAGTTGGTTAATGCAGTTGCATTAGCAGCTGTATTAGTTGTTAAGGTAACAATGTTGCTTTGTGCTGAGGCAATGTTTGTGGTGTTAGTTCCTACAGTTGAATTTAATGAGTTATACAAAGTAACTAGGGATGAATCTCTGGCCTTTTCCCAGCCATTGTTTGCTGCATTTCTTACATATATCTGGTTGTTATCGTCTGTATCTGCCCATAAATCCTGAGCCTGTAACGCATCGCCATTAGCCCTGGTGCTTGGTGCTGAGGTAGCTTTTATTAATTCTGTTGAGCTTGCCCCACCAGCATTTATTGCTGCCACTAAATCTGTTCCAGCTTTTGATAGTGTTACAGCTGAGTTTTTTATATCAGCAGTATTTACTGGCTCTGTTGTTATGCTAAAAGTTAGTGTTGCTGCATCTGATTCAACGCCAAGAGTATTAATTGAGCTTACGCTGGCAACATAGTTATTGCCTTTAGGTAAATAATTAAGATCTGCATTATTAACATCTACAATTTTATTGGTTAGTTGATTGCCAGAGCTATCAACAATATTTACTCTAAAAGTTTTATCTGGAAAATCTGTTGGCTCAGTCCAGGACAAAAAAGGCCTGCCAGTTGAGCTAGATCCGCTATCAGTAAAAGATAAACCAGTAGGAGGCTTAACAGCATAGGCTGAGGGTAAGTTTGCTAAATCTTCTACTGCTTCTTGCGGTGGTACTTCCCAGGTATAAACATCAAAATATTCTATTAAGCTGACTGAAACCAATCCATTAGATTGCAATTCCAGAGCCTCAACCCTACAAACTTTGCCAGAAAAACTTAGGCCAGAATATGTTAGATCAACAATATCTCCAACATTTAATTTATACATTTCTGAGGTTCCCAAAAACTGCATTGTTGTCTGGTTTCTGCTCCTAGTTAAAATTGCCTTAGCCATGTTGTAGGCAATATAAGGATCAGTAACTAAAGGAAACTCAGCTTTAACCTCTAGCACTTCACCGCCATCATCCGAGGCAAAATTTGGTGAGGCATCATGTAAAACTGTTGCGGTATCTAATTCATACTTTTTATTAGCATTAAAAAATTCAACAATAACTTTGTTGGCCTTTTTATCTTTGTTTCCATAATCAACCGATATTCCAGATTCAGCAATTATGTGATTATCATTAATGCTAAAAGTTGATGAGCCTGTATCTTCAATTGCTAATTCATATTTACCATCTATATACAAAAATATTCCTCGCATATTTGCCAGGAGTTCCTTAGCGTTATCCATTACATTTTTGTTTATATCAATGTAGCCATTACAATGAAACCTTTTAACTTTTGCTAATGTTGTACCTACTTCGCCAGAAAATGATGCAGAAAATAAAGCATTTATATAAACTAAGTATTCAGCACTTTCATCATAAAATTGATCTCTGTGAACTTCCTTTATCTCAGCCTCAGTAATAATTCCATTTCCATTTGAATCGTATAGGCTTAATACTTCACCAATTTTATTTTGAAACCAATTTGTATTAGCAAAAGTACCATCAATTGAAAAAAAATCATTACCAGAAGTTGCAGTAAAAGTGGTGGCAACAGCAGATCCATTAAAATATGGTTGATCTACTTTTGTATCGCAGACATTTGCAGCTGCTGTAAAAGTTGACATATTTATTTGTGCGGATGTTAGACCTTTGCCATATTCATTGTTTGTAATGTAATCAAGAAAACACAAGGCTGGGTTGTCTGAATGTTTGTAAGTAGAAACAGTGCCGAATGTTTGGTTTGAATCCCTTGGATCAAAAACTTTTTTGCCTCGCACTTGCACTGTTAATTGCGGCACTCCTCGCCACATTCCGTTTTTGTGATAACCATAATGTGCTGCTATGTAACATATACCATTTAATTTATGTGCCGTTGTCCAATTTGGCATAGATGCAACAAGCATTGGATCTGCTGTTTGTGATGCAGCTCCATGATGTAAGTTCATAACATATCTGTACTTAGCAGCAGGATCGGTTCCAAAAGTACCCCCAGGGAGTTCTAAACTATTTGTTCCACTTTGTGAGACTGTATTTAATGATCCAGCACCAGAAGAAATTTTATCTGAGCCTATGTAGCCGCCATCTTTAAATCTTGGGGCATCTGTCAATGGGTTGCCATCTAGTTCTATTGTTCTACCTATAATTTCATCACACTCACCAATTGAAAGTGCATAAACAACATAGAGATCTTTGCTATTATTTGCACTAACATCCATATAGACAATTTGTGTGCCAACCCTTCTTGTTCCGTAAATAACTGGTATTTTGCCACCAGCAGAAGTTTTGTTTGCCAATATGTCCTGGCCTTTGGCAAGCATTGCTTTTGCTTGCATAAAACCTTTAACACCAACTGCAATAGTTGCTATGTATACTGCGGCTTTTATTCTCGCCCAATTACCAACCAGAAAGGCACCAATTTTGCTAAAAAATGCAGGTAACATAAATGCCATTACATACCCCACCTAACATCTTCTTTTGTTTGTGTAGCAAATTCTAAACCTCTATCACCAGCACTAAAAGTTTGCTGAGATTCATCTGAGTAATGCCTGCCTTTAGTTAAATTCCAATTTGCCCAATGACTAGCAACAGTCATTTGTAAAGTAGATTCATCTAAATTTTCATTAATGCCTATATTACTTATTTGACCAGTAAAAAAATTAATTGCTCCAACAATAATTTCGTTTGTATCAAAATATGCTAAATGTATATTTACTGTTTTATCTGTAAACTCACCATCTTGAACAAGAGATCTTACTTGGCTTGTAATGTTAGAAAAACCTATATTAATTTCGTTAATCTGTAATTGTCCTGTTTCAGTCGTTGAATCTACTGAAAGAAAAGATCCGCCAGCTTCATAGCTATTAGATTCATAAGTTACATTTGTGTACCAATCTGTAAGCCTAATTACTGTTGATAAATTTAATTCAACTAAAAAAGCTGTTTTGGTTGCAGTTGCTGATACCTGGTTTTGTATAGCAGTTGATAAACTTCTTGGCATTATGTAATGGCCTCTCGCACATCAAATGAAATGCTGTAAAAGCCACTGGCATCAGTTACATACATAATTTCATTGCTTACAAGATAAACAGTGTAGCTAGGTTTATTGACTGTAACTGCTTCATTGTTTGCAAGGGCTGCCACTAAATTTGGCGATATGCTTATTGTTGCAGCTCCATTTGAAGCATTAGCATTGGCTGTAACCATGTATACCTTTGTATGACCTGCAAATTTTATTTTATCGCCAGCTTTAAGCACGCCAGTAGTTTGTGAAAAACCATCCATGGCGATGGTGTTATCACCAGCAACATGAGCCGCATTAACTAATATATCTGTTTCAGATTTACTGGATCCTAAATTATTTATAGGCTCTACAATTGTAAAATTTTCAAATGAGCCTTTTTGGTTTTGTAAAAATGCAAATACTTCCTGGCCCTTTTCTTGTTGCATGGGTGGCATTTGCACTGTAAATGAAAAATATTGAGAGCCAATTTGTCTAACTTGTTTGCGGCCAGATAAAGTCTGATTTACAAGTGTTGGCGTATTGCCCTTAAAATTTATGGTGCTAAAATTTGGATCTGTTGGAAATTGGCCAGACATTTATACAACCCCCATTTTGCCTTGATTGTTCATGGCGTTATTTATTATTGATGTAATTAAACCTTTTCTTGATGACAAGAGCTGATCGAACCCTGTGGCATCTACTGTTGAAATATTAAAATTAACTGTTGAGGCTCCACCCATAGCCTGGCCTTTTGTATGATCTACAACTGTTTCGTTTGGATGCAGTATTGCTGGAAAGCCTCCTTTGCCATCTACGCCACCTGCCCTAGATCCCATTCCTGTAAATCCACCACCATCAAACTCTGGAATCATTCCAAACATTGCTTTTGCCATTGGGGCAATAATCATTTGTTGTATGGCTATTCTTAATAATTGTTCTACTACAAAAGTTGCAAAATCTTCAAATGCAAATTTGCCAGTTTTTAAGCCATCAACAATTGTATCTTCAAATTTTTTCATTGATGCAACTGCTGCATTTTCAATTGATGTATTTACATCTTTAAGCTGATCCATAAATTTTTCAGTTGGGCTTAATAAATCTGTAAATGTTTTGCCTAAACCATTTTCTCCAAGATCATCTTGAAGGCCTAAAGCATTATCTCTGAGATCTTCAAGAGTAACTTTCATGCCTCTTAATTTTTCTGCTGCATTCTGTGTTCTTGTTAAAAAATCTGTGCTTGCTACATTTTTTTCTGCTTTTGCTAATTCTAATTCAGCATCTTTTACCTGGAGCATTATGTCTGCCAAACTACCAAATACATGGCCAAGCCCTGGTGTTTTTTTGAGTATGTCTGCTATAAAATTACCATAGCTAATTGAGGCTTTAGGTAAAATAATTTCTAAGTTCGCAAGAAAATTAGAAAAAGCAAATTGCATTTCGCCTATGGCTACAATAGCACTAGCACTTGCATCAATTATGGAATTTGCAATATTCATTCCTAAAACATCCATGCCGCCAGCACTATCTATCATTGATTGTATTGTTTTTGCAATTACTGTTTGCATCTGCTCAAAAACTGGCAAAAATGAAGTTGTAATATTATTTACAAAGGATCCAAGCTGCATTTTTATAACACCTACAGCATCATTAAATTGCTCGGTTCTTCTAATTACTTTTTCGCTAAGTACAATGCCTAGCTCTTTTGCTCTGGTAATAAAATCTTTTAAGCCTCTATTGCTTAGATCTTTAATAGCACCAGTTAAAACAACACCTTGCCTACCAAATAAACCAGCCAAAGCTGCTGCCCTGGTTGTTTGATCTGCCATGTTTGATACGCCTTTTGCTGTCTCAACTAGCAATGTATCAAATGATTTCATGTTGCCGTTAGTGTCTTTTAATTCAACACCAAGATCTTTAAAAATATCTGCTTGCGTTTTTAGGCCCCTGGAAGCATCACCAACACTTCTAGCAAATTTAATAAGTGCTGTATTTGCACCTTCAACAGTTGTACCAGATTCTCTGGCCGCAAGATGAAACGCTTGCAATGTATCTGTAGCAATTCCTGTTTGTGTAGAAGTTTTACCCAAAGCATCAACCGCATCAAAAGATTTATTAACAATTAAAGCTAATGCACCAGCTGCTGCTGTTGCTGCAATACCTACAGCTGCAATTCCTTTGGTTGCACCTGCGGCAGCTCCACCAATAGATTTAAGGCCACCAGTTACAGAGGTAAAAGCAGCTTTTGTTTTATTAACAGCTGTTAATTCAATCTTTACTTTTTTATTTGCCATGCTTTTTTCTATCTTCTAATATTTCTAAATAAGCAATCCAGCCTTGATATTCCTGGACACTAATTTGCTGCAATTCCTCTAAGGTTTTACCTAGCTTTTCTGCAAGGCTGTATTGCAGAAATAAATTAGCATCCTCTGTTAGTCCTTTTTTGTTTCCTCAATAGGCTCTTGCCCCATAATTTCTTGGGCNACTCTNACTAACACTTCTCGATCTACATTATTTANAAGTTTGTTTTTATCGCCAATATCAAATAACTTTTCTCCTTCGCCATTTAGTGCCTTATAAATTAATACATAAGCCATCATTGTAAGATCATCGTTTTGGCTCATTTTATAGAGCTTAGATGTTTCACTTAGCGTTAATGGCTTGCTGTATATTTTTAACGGCTCTGATTCTTCGCCCCATTCTGGAACAAGCGTTACTCTCACATCTTGGTTATCAAAATGTTTTACTGCGTTATCTATTACTGACATTTTTTATACTGTTGCGGTTGTAATAGCACCAGTTCCCTGGACGGCTATTGATGCTTCAACAAGTCCATCAAAACTAGCTGTAATATTTTTACCAGTTACAATTACGCTGCCACTATAAAAAGTTGCTCCGCTTCCACTTCCCTCTGGGTACCAGAGCAAAGTAACTGTAGATCCAACTGCCAACGCTGTTTGGCCATTAGTATCTGTTTCATCCCACATACAATCTACTGAACCAGAGAATGATGTTAAAGATGCTAGATGAGTTCGAGCAGCATCGCCAAGGGAAGTAGTTTCTATTGTGTCCGCACTTTCGTCCAGAGCATAAGATTTAACTTCCGCTACAGTATTGCTGCCAATTTTAATTGCCCCTTCGGAGCCTTTATGCACTGCCATTTTCTTTTACCTCGGCTTTCGCCTGTTTTTTTGGAGAAGATTTTGTTTCCTGGATTGCTTCTCCTTTCCAACCCTTTTTTA
>JGI24005J15628_10001370_pt1 | contig 13084 bp, 15 predicted proteins | sample LinPmetageLP40_FD_15628 | JGI IMG/M metagenome (IMG submission 15628)
TCATTGCAAAACCAGGTGCAAAACTTGACGCAGACTGTAGACAGACTCGCGAATGCGACAGATGTAGCGGCGCTTAGTAGCCCTACGAGGGCGATGGGTAGGCAGAATATTCGTCTGCAGCAGTTATTAAAGCGCTTCATCTACGCCTCCTTGAGATACACAGAAAAGTTTGTGCCTGCTTGCTCGTCATCGGCTGCAAACCGCTTGAACGCGTGAAGACCGACGACTGTTTTATCGTCGTGCCACACAAGTTGCGCAGTGGTGATGCAGTCAAGTATTAGCTTGCTAGCGTTGTCGATGTCGTATGGGGGTGTTGTGAGTTTGCTTGTGCGAGCCTTGGTCGAAATGAACTCGAGCTCAACAACGCACAGCTGCTTGTGGATGTATGGCCAGTCGTTGGCGGTTTGGGCGCCGTCTTTTAGCCACGCTTTAAAGCTGTGCTGGTACTCGACATGGTTTTTGCTGTATCGCACCCCATATCGAGACACGTTCGGACGTGATGCCGGACGTGGCTCGACTGGGATGAACACATCGAACTTAGAAGTTGAACGTAGCATCGGCGCCAGTGTCGGCCGTAGCGGGTTCGGGCTGAGACGCTTTAGTGTTGGTAAAGCCGCCTTCGACGCTTCCAAACATAGCGCCATCGTCGCCGCCGCTCATTGCGGCCTTCTCGACAAGCTGGACGCCGTTAAGGTATAGCGTGACGCCTTTGTTGCCACCTGCAACGTAAGCTCCGGCAGCACCTGCAACGCGAACTTGATCACCACTAAAGATGTTGATGTCGTCTGCTAGTGGCTTACCCGCAGAGTCGTAAAGGCTTGGTGCTTTCTGGCTTTTAAACGTGACCATGAAGTAATTCGCAAGGTCAGCGTCTTTGTCTGCTTTGTCAGAGCCATCACGCAGTGGAGACTTTAAGTTTGCAGGCAAGCCTTCGGGCCATTCAGCCTTTGCGGCTTTTGCACAAGCGTCTCGGACAATAGCAAGACTCTCTTCATCGTTCTTATCGATGAGTAAGGTTGTCTTGTACTTGTTGTCGCTGAACTCGCGACCGGCATCAGGCTCTCGTAAGTAAGAGTAGGATGCAGTGGTTGTTGCCGTCGTGAGACGCACATAGGTACGCTTTGCCATAGGAGGTTCTCCTCGTTATATGGTTTCGATTGTGTATCGGAAGGGTGTAGTTACGTGCCCAAAAAGGGCGGACTTAAGCTCTGCTGAGAGCGGCTCGAAGTGCGAGCGCCTCTTTAAGGCTCATGCTTGGGTCATACACATTTTGCTGCTTGAGCAGGGCGATGAGATTGTCGATTTGAAGTAGAGTCATTCGGTCAGTCCCCATTAGCGTAGGAACTGGACAGTGCCATCTGGCATTGCGACATACTGCTTAGAAGTAGGGCGATCTAGCGACTCCGTGTACGACTTAACGTCGTGGACTTTGTTTAACAGGTCGACGCTGCGGTTCACAGCCTCTTCAACAACTTCAAAAGAAGTCGTGTTTTTATTAGACATAGGTAATACCTCAACAGGTTGAAATTAGGAGAGTTTGAAAGTGAGCCGTCCATGGCTCGAGGTGATTGCTAAACTATTTCGCAGGCTCCACCGACACACGCAAGCTCTTGTGATCCGGTGGTGTTGTCTTCTTGCTCAAAGTTTTCGAGCGCTTTCCAGTCCACATTTTTAGGCATGGCTGCTAGCATCTCTTTGTACTGCGCAGGCGTTATCTGCTCGTAAGGCGCCTGTTGGTAAACGTGGTCGCTATAAGGCAGCAACGAAATGCCCGAGCATATTTCAAAGTTATCCCAAATCCATTGGGCAACTTGGAGGTACTCATCATCAGTGTAGTAAACCGTTATGCTTGGCTTGTGCTCACACCAAAAGTTCTGATATGTCTTCCAAAGCTGTAGCTGCTCCATTGCACCGACTTGCTTTACCGTGGTGCTAGACTTTGGCGACTTAGCAGGAAACGAGAACACGAGCGACTGCGGAGACATCACGTCCTGTTCGACAGGAAACCCGTGGTTAGCCATAAAGGTGGCCAAAGGGTCTTGCTTGTCAGATCGGACACGCCGTATATAGTGGCTGCTGAATCTAGGGTGGATTCCAGATGCAGTGTCTGTAAGCTGACTAACTGTTCCCGAAGGTTTGACGCACGTGATTGCCGTAGACTGGTTTATACCGAGCCTTGCAGCCCACTTTTTGTTTACCTCGATACTCGTCTGCTTCATCTCCGACAGCCACATCTCTAGCTTGTCAGAATGTTTGCCGAGCATTTTGTGGTCCATGATTCCAGTTAACGACACACCTAGTAGCGCTTCTTCTTCGGTGTTGTGTTTCCAAGCGTTACGTAGGTATCTAAAGTCTGTAAGAGTAGACTGAAGTGTCCCTATGATTGTCGCGATGCGGATCTTGTCTTTCAGACCTTCAAGCGAGTCATCAGGCCTGACGATAACTTCCGACAAATTACAGAACTGGTTACTGCGCAAAATAATCTCAGAACACGGATTTGTTCCGAATTCCCTTTCTGCGTCGCGCCTCCCGTTTCTAGCTGCAATCTTTTGAGCAGCCACGCGACTAAATATCCCACGCTCTCCGGCTTTGCTTTCATACATTGACTGCATCTCTGTTAGAAACGCTTCAAAGTCAGGTTTTTCGGTGTAGGCTACAGAGTTGTTGGCGAGCCTACGGTGGCCATCATTCTCCCACCACTGGCCGGACTTGGCCTTGCGCATCCGCTGATCGCTAAGATTAGACAAGCTAATTAGCGCAGACCTGCGAACACCACCAACCACAACAATGTCAGCAATCTTGCAGCAGATGTCGTGGCACTCTATTGATGTAAGCTTTCTACCTCTTGCCGTTTGAAAAACCTTTGAGCAAAAGTTAAAGAGGTCGACCAGTGGTTCGGGACCTGACGCTCGGCCGCCAAATGTCTTTAACCGAGCACCTGACTGCCGAATCCTACTCATGTCCCAGTTTGGTATCTTTCCAGCGTACAACAGGCTGATAAGCTCTCTAAAGGAACTTGCCCAACCTATCTTGCTGTCAGATACAACGATTGTTGTGTCAGTAGGGTGGAAGGTTTCTGCTATCTCTGGAAGCTTGTTGATAAAGTTGCGCTCAACGCTAAAGCCGACACCTGTACCACACATCAAAATATACAGTAGCTCGTCAAAAGCCCGTATATGGTCAATGTGTAAGTAGCTACAGTTGAACCCTGCAACGTTGTCTTTCTCAAGCGCTTTGCCAGCCGTCATCATGCAGCGCATAGACGGCATGACATCCAAATTGAATATTGCTTGCTTTATGTCGGCTGCTTCTTTAGACGAGACCTGTTCTCTGCTAATCCAAAAGCCTACGTAGCGATCGACTGTTTCTTCCCAAGTCTCTCGTCTGTTTTCTTCTGGTATCCATCGAGCGTATCTGCTCTTGTGTATAAATTCTTGATATTCGTTCATCTACTGTGTCACCTCGACTTGTTTTCGGTTAATTGATGGGTGGTTGCTGGTAAAGAGAGGCTCGAGGCGTTCTTAGCACGACATATTTCACGTGCTGTAAGAGCAGCTATGAGTAGACTTCTGGTTCTCTTCTTAGGGTTGTATCTGTTGGTACATCAATAAAAGACAGGCACAAAAAAGGGACCCGAAGGTCCCTGTAGGTGAAGCAGTTAGTTGAGCTAGAGGAAGTAAGAGTGTGTTCGAAGAGTTGTGATTTCGCCTGGTGTTAACTGACGGATCGAACCGCGTTCGCAAGCTCTCCTCAACATGTGGTGAACGTCAATAGCGGCATGGAAAGCAGCGGCGTAGTTCTTAACGGCGATATGTGCCTTCATTTGTTTAAGATCCGCTAAGATGACCTCAAGATACGCGCAAGTGTTGTGTCCTTTGTGCCTTGCACGTGTGTAGCACGGCTCGCCATCATTAAAGTAAAAGACGATCTCATCGTTCTCTAACTCAATGTTGTCTATATGCAAAATATCTGAAAAGTCAATCATGCTGTTTCTCCGTAGTTAGCTTGCGATTAAAAAAGAGGCTGTTGCAACGAAAGTCCACATGACCAAACACTCAAGTGGAAGGCGCTCAATGATTCGTCCAACACGTCGTTGGGCGGCAAAGGTCCAGTCAATTTGAATCGTTTTAATCATTGCTTTATTCCGTTTCGTTAGTTGATATAAAGATTATATAACGTGGGAAACGGTTGTACACCGAAACGGTGTAATAGTTGCAATTAAATGAAAATAATTACGCAAAAAGGGACCCGAAGGTCCCTATTGGTTGTGCTGCGCCAAGCGCTCTGCTTCGGGCCTAGAAAGCCCGAGAAGAACGAAACGGTTTATGAGTTCTTGGACTTGCGCACTAGTACTCATGATGTTGGCTTGTAAGCGATAATGAAGGATATAAGCGCACCATCAAACACTGGTTTCCAGTAATCTTTACCAGATTCGTTGTCCTCGGTGTTAGCGTAGTAACGCTTTTCGGCAAGTATCTGTGCACGCGAACCACGGTCATCCCAATAAACTGTGTATCTAAAGTCCGTGTCACCGTGTGAGTCATGAGAGTCGGTAATTTCAGCTTTTGCGTTGTGGCGAATGAAGCTCTCGGCCGTGGTGCAGATCGCGCCGTCAAAGTCTAACTTGGCTGCGGCGCCAGCTAGGTAACCGTCGTGATGCACGTACAGAGTAATATCCGGTGCATCGTGCCAGTTTTGACCATCTCGATATATACGCTTTGTGGCTTGAAATTCGTAAGTTGCTCGTGTGCTCATATCTGTAACTCCTCGTATATTTAGTTAGTAGATAGATTATACTACGTTTGTACTGATAGTGAACCGTTTCGATGTAGTTTTATGAAAAGAAATATGTGGCATTTGGTATCTCAGCCGCTACATCAAGAGTGCCTTGCGATGGCGGTGATATGAGTTCGACGTCGTGTTGGAGCTGCTCTGCATGAAACGAGTCTTTGAGCCAGTTTCCAGCAAACATATCTACGGCAACTTTTCTAAGCACCTCGTGCATAACGTCAATTGCTCCAGCGTGAGTGCCATAAGAGTCATGGATCATGCACAAATCGGCGTACCCTCTGTGCACCATTTCAAGACACGTGGTACGTAACATTGCAGCATCGAGACTGTGCACGACCTGGGGCGCCGCACCAGTGCCTTGCTTCTTCACATTGCGATCTTCTGTGATCTTTTTAACAACGAGCTCGCCAACGTCCGCTGATCGATAAACACGCTTGTCAGTCTTGCGATAGCTCTGCGTAACTTTTAAGCCGTCTGGAGTTGTCCACGTAAAGTCGCATCCGTGATCGCCGAGCTGCTTGGCTGTGTAGGTAAAGTAGTCCATGATTTGGACCGCTTGGCTGATGGCTCCTGCGCGAGCTATAACGATCTTGTCGCGAAAGTAAGAAGCAAAAGCAGACTTTAACTTGTTAACTGCGACGCCGTCAGATAAAGAGTCTGGAATAACGAGCTTATCGACAATGCCATCTTGCAGAAGGTTGTTGCCCATCGAGAACTCAGAAACGCCGTACGCTGTAGTCATAATCGCGCGCTTGACCGCTTTGCGGCGTCGGCTAGGACACGCTAAGTGTTTGTCCCATATTTCCGCGATATCCGCTATAGCGATCTTAACCTCTTCGCCTTCGGCGTCTGTCGAATCAATGGTGCGAGCAGACGCCAAATCCGCTGTCACTAACTGCATACATATGTCCGCGACTTCCATATAAACGTCTTGGCGCATTGGGTTTGACGTACAGTTTGTTTTATCTGCTCCAATAGAGTCGTGGCCGAGGAGCGATAGAATTTGAAGCCCGTTACAGGTACCGTCCACTGCGCATGCCGTGTGTGACACATGCTGTTTAGGATCGTCAAGCTCGAGCGCGGCGGCAAGGTCGATAGCTGCCGCGTAGAACGCGAGTGGTTCATCGGCAAGCGCACACTCCTCAGAAGCATACGCAAATGACAGTTTGATGTTCGCGATTGTCGCTAAGCGATCATTAACATAAGCGACTCGATCGTCAAGCTGCAGCTTGTCTTGACCCCACGTATTAGCAACGTGTAGCTTTAGCTGATACAAACCTCGCTCGCCAAGCGCCATGCCGTTTGAGAACATCATCATGCCCTTGGCCCAGTGGTCTGCTTGATTGTTGAACTCTGTATTCATTGGGTATACGCGACCGCGAAAGTCGAAGAACTGCGGCTGGTAAAAGTTGCCGCGATTGCGAAGGTCTTGTGCAACGCCGATGCGACTTTGTATTGCCGATCTTTTACCGCGACGAGACTCGCGCGCTCGCTTTTCTGAGTAAATGTCACGACGTTCCTTTTTAGACAGGTTGGCAAACTCCAGCTGCGTAAGCCGAGTCATTGGCTCTTCGCTGTAAGCAAAGCCCATCGCTGTGTGTTTACCTCCAGCTTTCAGCCAATCGACGAAATTCATTACATCTTCGTTAATTGTCCATGGCGTTTCTTGTATGGCGTGAAGAGCGTCAAGCGCTCGCTGTGAAGGAATCATTGTGTGGCGTGCATAAGTCACGTTGTAAAGCTTACGTTCAATTTCGTGGTAAGCGCCGTTCTCTTTAAACATATAATCTCCTCAGATTAAAGAATTTCCTCGATCATGAAATCAGCAATAAGAGTAGTGGACTTGAACACTACGTCATCTTGATTGTTCCACTGACATAAAACGCGTCCGTTGTCATACTGATCTTTGATAGCAAACAGCACGTTAGCATCGTCGCCAGCATCCATATATTCTGGCTTCAAGATGATGATGTTTCCTATTTTTACGTTTTTCATGATCTGTCCTCGTTTGCGTTGTTGATAGGACTATTATATAGCGTAACGATATACTGGTACACTATATTATACCTTTTAATGGTTTGGCATTACGTTGGTTAATCCTTACGGTGTAGTTAAGATCCAACGTTTTGGCTTTACTAGCATTGGCCGTAGACTCACATTACCAATGCATCCTCGCTCGACACGGTAATCGATAATGTCTTCAGCTTCTTCACTAAGATACATTAAGCGTTCTGCGCGGTTATAACGAGTGGTCGAATCTCGTAGTATAAAGAGACTGCTAAATGGTCCGTGATCAGACAGAAGCTTACAGTACTTGTAGTCAACAAGCATGACAGACTCCTCACCGTCTGTTTCCGTTAAAGTCATCGCCTCTGCCTCGCTTATTGTCTTCACGCGCTTAAAGCCAATGCAAGACAAAAGCTCTGTCGCAACGCTAAGCTGCATATGCTGCGTAGTGTCGTGCTGCTCTTTAAACTGCGTGTAATAATCAGAAAGGCGTGCTTTAAGGCGAGTCTTAGCTCGATTAGCGTGGCGAGTTCCAGCTCCTATTGTCGCCAGTTTGTCGGCTTGCGTCTTCCAAAAGTGATTGTATGTCACTACGTCGTTTTGCTCCCACATCTGAAGTGCCATAGCCTCAATATACGCTGCTTCCATTGCGTCGAGCATCGACCGAAGGGTAGGGGGTTCGCCGCCTTCGCGCAGCAGGTTTCTTAAAAAGTGCTGAACTATTGCCACTGCAATCAGGTCTGCTCGGACAAGCGGCAGTAGGTGGTTTGCGCCGTTTTTGCGCTTAGCTCCGCTAACTAGGATGGCGGCATGCTCCTCTTGCTTAACCTTGACAGCTGCTACTACGTTTGGAATCATCGTCATAAATAAGCTTGTTCCAACGTCTGTGTCTGCAAGGTTGGCGCCTCTTAAAGCAGATAAGTAAGCGTCGCGTCCTTTGCGTATCATCTCTGTCTCCCAAAGTTGCTCTTTTATTGCGTCTTCGTCTGTGTAAGTGATTTGTTCAGGCATAGGTTCTTCTCCAAGTGATGGTGTATAGTTTCGGTTTGCTTCGAGTTTGTTTATGATGTCATCGATGTATCCATTTTTGAATAGGCGCATATTATATCGTTTCGATATATACTGACAACTATTAGTGCTAATTTATATTAAAAAGTCAGTGTATGTAAGTGCCATTAATAATCCAAACGTAGTATGATGGTGGCACATTCATTAACAAGAGGACAATAAAATGACTTACGCAAACACAAAAGGCCGGCAAGAAGCCGTGCTACGTGTGAGCAAGAAAATGCAAAAGGTAGATAAAGCAGCTAGAAAGATATTTGGAGGCCGACTTAAGAGAAGGCGCCAAGAGCTGCAACTTACGCAGCTTGACGTAGCATCAGCAACTGAACAGACTTACTTTACATTTATATCTAACGTGGAGGCCGGCGGCGCAAAGATACCAAGTAAAGACTTGCACCTGTGGGCTAAGATACTCGAATGCGATTTGCAAGAATTCACTAAGTCATATCTTGCGGCCGTCGACCCACATCTTTTTGGGTGCTTGTACGCGCCAGACGATAGAAAAACCATTCTGTAGCAGCTATACTCCGTAAGCGAAGATGCGTAATGCGTATCATTCACACTTTGACTTATACACTAAAGCACACACGCTTTTAGGGGCTGCGGTTGAATTTTTTAGACCAGCACTGGGATCCCGAATGGAACTACTCAAACGACTGGTGGGCAGCGCTGGATGCCAATCATCGGGTTATTATGGCAAATTCAGCTATTAAAGAACTCTACCAGGTTGTTAACGGTGGCACGATCATCGGGTACTCTTCTGCGTGGTCAGAGCAACGGCACGACGGCCAGCATCCTTGGCTGTCGATGTCGAGCAGCTGGGCAAAGACTAACGTTTACTTAGGTAGTTCAGAGACAATAAACGCCGTTGTTTTTTATAAGAACATTTATAGCGGCGTGCCTTCTGCCAGTTCTTATTTAGGCATGGTCTGCAACATCGGTTACACGAGTGTCCCTGTGTATTTTGCTAATACAGAAATACAACAACGGCGCCTCGACGAGATAAGGCAAAAGAAGAAGAACAAGCCTAGCAATTTGTATCCTCTCTTCCCTACTAGGCGCTGATTAGCAAGACTACACGTATGACTACATGACTTAAACAAGGGCTATATAAGTTGTTGTTTTGTATACTAAGTAGGCCGGTGGCTGAGAATCCCTCTCTCTCCGCCATTTAACCATAACTGGTTGATGTGTATACATTACAGTGACTTATGTAGTTGAACATGACTACAAAGGTGACTACAATGGTTATTATGCACGTACGTAAAAGACACAACGTATATTATTACCAACGCCGAGTTCCTAAGGCGATTCAACACCTGTTCGAGACCCGCGCGTATCTGCGCACATTAAAGACTAGTGACCTAAACACAGCGCTCGTTCGCGCAGCCACGATCGACGATGAGTGGGATCGGCTTGTCGACGCTAATCGGCCGAGCTCTCTTTACAAGAAGGTTGCTGACGAGACCACATCTTTTCCACAGCACATAGAAGATCTCTTTGCATACGGAACTGAAGAAGAGCACAAAGAACTGTTTGCAAATCTCGAGCCAGTTGATCAGATTAGGTGGCGTGCAGCGCAAGAAGTACTCACTGGGCGACCGCGCGAAGTAGAGTACACGTTCAGTCTGCTCGATGGACTTGAGGCTTTAAAAAAGGTCAAGGTGCTGCCATCTAAAACATGGTCAAAGTACGCAAAGGCAATCGAGCGCTTTGGGGATCAACCGCTGGAATCAATAAAGAAGCCAACTGTCGCCGCGTGGCTCGACTCAATGGCCAGCTCGCTTTCGCAAAGTTCGCGCAAGACCGACCTTTCGTGCTTAGGTTTAATCCACGATCACGCGCTTACGCGTGGTCTAATAAGCAGCGGCGACAACCCGTTTAGGAAGCACCTGATGGGTCCTGATGACACCCAGTCGTACGAGCTTATGGACGATGACTTACTATATAAGATCATGGAAGAACTTACCCCCGATGACCGGCTGTTGGCCCTCGTTGGCAGATATACAGGCATGCGTCTCGCTGAAATGTTTACGTCTCAGATAGTCGAAGTTGAAGGTGTCACCTCGTTTAATGTGGGCGTCTCTAAGACAAAGGCAGGCCAACGTATAGTACCTATAAGGGACTGTATACGGGATGCGGTCCTAGCAAACAAGGATAACTGGGGCAACCCCGAAGCCTTCAGCAAGCGGTTCGGGAGAGCTAAAAAGAGAGTGCTGGGAGCAGACAATCGTAGATCAATGTCGTTCCACAGTTTGCGCGTCTCGTTCATTACTTACGTCGGTAGAGCCGACTGGACGGAACAGCAGTGCGCTTGGCTGGTTGGACACGAGGAAGGTAAAGGTTCCACAATGTCAGGACAGTTGTACTTTAAAGGCTACAGCGTAGCAAAGCTAAAAGAGATTGTTGAATCTGTGCCTTTGGCAAAAAACCCCCAAACCATTGCGGTGAGGGGGTAGTTGGTCATCCTTGGCGCATTGCGTCGGCAAGGCGTGTTGCTCTGAAGCCCACTTGGGTTGCCCAATGTGAGTCAAGCATTTCGACAGAGGCCAAATCGAATCGGCCCTTAGTTAGATAGTTGTGGAACCGTTTAAACATGCGCAGCTTTGGCAAACCTAAATTGAACGCCATGTTGATGAGGACCGCCTGCCTCGTGGGAGATAGACGCGGCCATACTTCAATTGATGCAAATGACTGTGCATCTTTGCGTGCGTTTTTAATGTCTTCAGTTAGTAAAATGTGAGCCTCTTGCTCAGTAATACCGACCTCATCGAGGTTGCGGCCGTACCCTATAGTAAGCTTCCCTGCTGTGCAGGTGTACGGATGCAAACGCAACCCTTCGTCTCTTTTTATCTGGTCTAAGTATTCCATTACTCAGGCCTCTCTGGCCAGTCGACCTCGTCCCAAAATACAGCATTAGGAAAGTCCTGTGGAACGTCGCGGAGAGCTTGACGATAGACTCTCCACTCTTCTCTCTTCTCTGATGATAGCGGTACGTCTGTCGCCTGCGTCCAATCGCATGAAGCAAGATCAGACCAGCGCTTTGTACCCCATGTTGGTTTATCCATTATTTGTACCTCAAAAGATATGACACAGAGGCGTTAACGGCGAGCGTGTACGCCGCGCTACCGCTTAGATAGCCGTTTCCGCTTATTTGAAATGCGTATGTATAAGTATTGTTGGCGTATACCGCATGCTCGCTGTCAAGCTGCATGAACTGTGTCGTTAGGCCTTGCGCGTAGCAGTTATTTATTACCCGCTGGTTTGCGTTGTTCTTAAGAAGCCGAACAGTGAAGCCACTTGCCATAGCGCCAGTAGTTCCTGCCGCTGAAGACGCAAGCACGAACGCACCGCCAGTCACGTAGATTGTCCCATTAGCAGTTGGAGTTACGCTTACTGACACTAGCGTTGAAGTTGCTGATGGACCGACTTGGACAGTTGTGTTGGTTGTACTCGCATCAAACTTAGTAACACCTTCATCTTCAATCTTGCCAGTTGTAATAGCTAAGTTGTCAATTACCGCAGTACCTACCCGCAAGTTCTGCATGATTACATCACTACCACTGACGCCAAACACCTGTTTGAGGCTCACACCGTTATAAATGTTGAACTTGTCTGCGACAATATTAAACTCGCTTTGGTTACCATTATTAAGCAACGAAAAACCGCTGACATATCCTTGCGATGTCACTGTAATACCGTATTGCTGATTAAGAGCTGAGATATCACTCGTGTGTTGCTGAACGCCTTGCAAAGCCGTACCAGCGTCATTTGCCGCAGTGTTTGCGATCCCTAGTGCTGAGTTGGCTGTTCCTTGAGCCGCACCGGCAGCCTGTTGCGCTGTCGCTGCATCGCTTACGCCATTAGCGGCAATAGCTGCAGCCGAAGCTGCGTCAGCTATTCCTGTGTCACCGGCGGTTTGTGCGGCAACCACGTCGCCATTAAGGGTTGCGATACTGGCGCTAGTGCTTATGCCAAGGGCGCTAAGAACGCTTTCGGCTGTCCCAAGGTCCGTGCTTACTGTTGCAAGGTCGTTAATAGCAGTTTGGGCTGCTGTTGCCGCATTGTTAGCCGAGGTCTGCGCCGCCGCCGCCGCGTTGGACGCAGCATTTGCCGCAGTGGACGCAGCGTTAGCCGTACTGTTCGCAGCGTTAGCCGTNCTGTTAGCAGAGTTAGCCGTACTGTTAGCAGAGTTAGCAACACCTGAGACATTGTTTGCTGTATTTGCCGCCGCTTGAGCAGTTCCATTCGCAGAGGCCGCGACTCCTAGCGCCGAGTTAGCGGTGCCGACTGCGGCTGCGGAGTCATTGCGTGCTGTTTGGTCATAAGCGTCAATTGTTGTAGCAAGACTGGCGACCGTGTGTGTCGTGGCTGCATAAGGGCTATAGTTCCCTATCGTGTTTATAAACCGTGCACGTACGTCATACGTTACGACGTCAGTAGTGCCTGAAAGGACCGTAGAAGTGCTGCCTTTGTCACAAATTACCGAAGTGTATGCAGATTCAGTAGAAAGCTTGTACTCGATGTGTATCCGATCAACAGGACTTCCATATGTACCAGTGTCAATATCCGTCCATGAGACTGTTAATTTGCGTGTTGCCGTGCCATCGAAGTTAACGTCGGCCGCACTGGTAATTGTAAGCCCAGTCATCGCGCTTGGGGATGCAAATAAGTTCGTCGGAGTTCTAAATACAATCGGCTCCGCAACGGTCTGATCCCAAACGTAGGTAGCGGCGTCGTAAATTTGAGCTTTAACTTTACAAGTCAGATTGCTCATGACTTCTATTTCGCGCACTCTGTATTTCTCAGCAGAAAGGTTAAGAGAGCTAGACGTAACATCAATCACGTCTCCAGGCTCTAACGCCATAGCGAGCGGCTGCGCTACAAAGGTGATGAAGTTCTGATTCCTAGACTCTCGCACTAAAAACTCAGCTGCATCCAATGCTTGGTACCAGTCAACGACGCCCTTAAGCTCAACTTCAGTATGCAAGTCTTCGTTGTTGTCTTGCGTAAGAAAGCCTTGATGTTCCGTGCTGTTCGTCTTTGGAAAACTCACAGTATCTTCTGTGTATTCTTTGTTCCTGTTGTCAAACTTTACGGTAACGCGATTGAATCTTTTCTCTCGAGCAGCCCAGCCAAGCGTGATGTCTGAATTCATGTTGCTTTCATCAAATGACATGACGCTAGTTTTTGGAGACTCTATGTTCAGCTTATAGACGCC
>JGI24005J15628_10001373_pt1 | contig 13063 bp, 21 predicted proteins | sample LinPmetageLP40_FD_15628 | JGI IMG/M metagenome (IMG submission 15628)
CCTGCTTGCCTGCCATTGTAAGAAGGAAGAACCATCTTGCCTAATCGTGCGCACACTGGGCGCACACCTACCGGGTCGAGATACCGGCGCACAAAAAAACCCCGCTACCTTTCAACGGGTAACGGGGTCTATTCAGCGGCTGAAACTAGCCGTGGATTGTATTGAGGATCGTGAGACCATTGAGGGATTCGGAGCGGTTNCCGTTGCCGTCTACCCCTGCACAGAATGGTTTACCATTACCACAATCACCACACTTACCGGGACACAATAGGAACTTAGNNTGNCCTGCTTGTTTTGCTGCTGCTTTCATCGCAGTGTAGTACGCTTGGCTATCATAGCGAGCATGGCCCGCCTTCCATAATTTTCCTTCGCCCTCTACCTCAATGCATTCAAACAATCCACGGACAACGGGTAACGCTTCATATTGAATAGCGAGATCGGTATTGTCGTGTATCGATCCAGTAGACCTATTCACGACATAGTTTGCGGGTGGTTGTATTCCCTTGCGATCTGCTTCAATGAATATGTCGTAAGACTTTGAGTAGCCGTACGCGAAAACATCGGGTGATTGTTTCAGTATATTCCACCAGAAAACTAGGGTCTCGATTGAATCGATATCCCCGTCGACGTACAGTCTGACGGTCTTCACGTCTTGTCCCTTCTTCCATTTAAGATCACGCCATGCCGATATGATGGCCCGGCGATTGAACTTCAGCAGTAGCGTGTTCTGGCATTGACGCATTAATGCACTAGGGTATTGCCAAGCCTTGAAACTGTAACAGTATTTCAAACACTCGCCTGCACCGGGACATGTGTATTGTGGGAGGGTAGACCATGCATAAAACGGTAGTTTGCTATTGCCCTTCGCAAACACAGTGAACCCTAATTCACCACCGTTTACGGATCGTGACAAGCCTTGACCTAATTTCAACATTGACCACGACCACGAGCCAGTTTTACGGGAGCCTTTCAATCCCATTAATACACTGGAACGTAGGCAGAATGTCACCGCCCTTTCCAACGTTGGTTGCTGCATTAATTCGGCGACCCATGCATGCTGCTGCTTCCGTGAAAATTGTGTTTTCTTCTTCATAGTTTTACCTTTGTGCTAGTGGAATTGTTAACGCTTTATTATCCCATATCAATCATTACTAATCAATACTAATCGACATCAATTGCTAGCACCATTTACACACCAACCTATGCCAAAATAATTTGAAACTGTTAACAACTTTGAGCGTAGCCGACACTATCAATTGGCCTTCATTCAACTGCCATTCAACTGCCATTCAATAGTCATTAGTCAGTCAGTCAATTAGTCAGTCAGTCAATTGTTTCTCCTAGGCATGCGTAGGGTATGGGCTGTTCCTAGGCATGCGTAGCATATGGGCTGCATGCACAGTCAGTCAGTCAATTGATTACGCAATGATATCGTTCAGTATCTTAGGATTGCTGCGTGTATGCTGATCTGCAATGATGACAATGGCTATTCGATTTACTCACACTGAAAGGTATCGCATGTTCTATCCTGCGCAACAACTGTTCTCTGATCATGTCAATCAATATCTCGACGACCCAATTGATGCTGGCATTCAAGACCATGACACTATGCTATGGCCGAGTTCACATGACCTGCACTATTTGGAAGAGACTCAGCCTGCAATGAGTAGGGCAATCATTAATCGATTAGATGATGCACTGCATATGGGAAAGCATTGCAGATGGCAGACTCCAGTATGCAAAGGAATGGGTACACCCAAGGGTTTCTGGTGCAGCAGACCACACTGGGAGTGGTCGATCCATAGCGTTGGTAACGGTGACATCATCATACGTTCGCATGTTCGTGATGCTCTCAATTACATGGGCGAATGCGAACAGGCATTCTGTTGGAGAAGAACCAGTTGGGAAGACAGCCTTATACCGCTGGTGATATCTGCGTTTGAACAAACAACAAGCATGGCAAGACGAGACTACACGAACGATGTCATCTACTACCCGATCCGTTTTGTTAATGAAGAAAACAATCTGAAACAACTGACTGCACTGCTGCCAAATGACATCATGTCATTCAGTGACTGGCGACTAGGCGAGGAGATACCAAGACATCATCAAGTAACAACAACACATGCACCAAGATATTTTGGTTGGCAGGAATGCAACACGATGAATGGCAAACAGGATGCCGTGTTCAGTGTTCACAATGACAGTGACGGTGGGTTCGATGTTGAATGCAATGGTTGGCAAAGTGACCTGCCCGAGTATGCAACATGGCACCTCTATCAAGAGGAGGCGTACGACCTGCTGCACATGGCAGAACTCATGATCAGTGAACTGTCCATGCCAACAAGGTACAGTTCTGCCCGTAGTTATCGGGGGTGGAAGATATTCAATGATGTGGTCTAATAGTGTGTAGTGGTCGGTGATGGCTCACTGACTGATAACGATTCTTAAACACGAAGGAATTAATCATGGTAGACGGAAGAGTTGATAGTGTTTCCTCTCATCAAGATCAGTCGCTGGTCTTTTGGCAATCAGAGAAAACTAAAACATCAGATGCACTGACTGCATTCGATAAGGTTGGAATGAAAGATGTGGTTCCCGTTGCTACACCACAAGACGCATTGAAGCGAGCGACAAATCTTTTGATCAAGGAACTTGGATTGCGTGATCATCACCCAGTGAAAGTTCTTGCACTGAGTGGCACCAACAAAAGTAAAGTTGGTCTTGAGGTCAGGCAATTTGAGAAAGGCGAACAGCACAATAATCTTCCGTTCATGTTCTCGCTCGGAGTTGTTGAAACTGTTAACGCCAATGGTGATGTAGTGCAGGAGGTTGTCATTCGTGACATCAACTTCAACATGACAAACATGTTCAGGTGGTTCACCTACAAATTCAAACAGTTCTACGCAAGTTCAACTATCACCAATGAAGAGAAGTTAAATCAGATCACTGAAGACTTTCGCAAGGCAGCGAACACTCTGTATCAAGACGAGTTGAATTACATAACCGCCTACCAGTTGACTGAGTGTGTTCAACAGTTCATCACCGACCGTAAAGGATTCAAACTGGTTGGTGATGATTGCCGCAATTGGTATCTACCTATTGAGGGACGTGAGGACTACCGTGTTCTGTCGGACTCACTGACTGCACACTTGTATGACCTCGTGTTCGATCCAGTTGTCAATGACAAACTGATGCAGACTGTAGCGACATCACTCGAATGCCAGACTGCTACGTTGATTGACGACATCAACATGCAGGTCAAGTCATTCAATGAGGACAAGGTCAAGACGCGACGGTCAGGTCAGAAGTCTCGACTCACTGCATTGGCCGAAGCAGTACAACGTCTTGAGTACAACAAGAAGTTGGTTAAGGATAAGATTTACGTTTCACTTTGCAACCAACTCAAGGCAGCAGAAGCAGAAGTAGCAGAAGAAGCATGGTCTAAATAATTACGAAAGGATATTGATATGAATACGAATGACTTAATGACTGGTGACCCCATGATGGATTTCCGACTCGGCCAATGTTACCGTGGCCTTGTTATGTGGAGAGACATGGGCATCAAGTTGACTGGCAAGTTTAGTTGCATGTCAGTCGCAAGGGACATGGGTTTTGAAGGTCGTACTGCCAAGACTTTGATCAAGGATATTGAAAGCAAATATCCACAGATCAATCGTTGGTACAGTGCATCACTAAAGGAGACCACTTGACACGTTTGGTAAAATGGTTGTGGTGACTTGGCGGTCATCACTTTATTCACACTAAGGTTTTTATTTAAGGATGTAGATATGAGTAATGCACTAAAGGTTTTGGTTAATATTGCCGCAGTGATTGCGGCACAGGCAGGAGTCGCAGTCAATTGCGAGGGTGGCTTTGGCCTTGCAAAGGGTGAGTTCTGGAAAGGGATCGCCCGTGCCATGAGTTACAAGTACTTCTGCTGGGTTCCCTCACAGCACAATGAGGAGGATGCCAGCGGTCTACCCTCCCTCGATCTAGATGCGGAGGTTGTCAGAATGATTCCGATGGAATTCATTAAGGCTCTGACTGAACCCAACTGGTTGTTGGTGGTGGATGAGTTAACCACATGCAGTGGCAGGCAGCAGGCTCTGTTGTTAACTGCACTGGAGAACAGGAGGATCGGCCACCTAGAGTTCCACCCTACCACCATAGTTGTGGGTGCATGCAATCCTGCACCCATTGCACCTGATGGTGTAGACCTCGCACCACCTGTACTTAACCGTATGTACAATCACGAATGGCAAGTGCCGTTCGATCAGTGGTATGAAGGCATGATGAAAGGCGGCGACTGGTCTGATGTCCAAGCCGAGTATCCGATCCTCGCCGCTGACTGGGAGAAGCGACTGCCAACATGGTGTGCTACCATTGGTCGCCTTGTTAAGGCGCATCCTGAACTGCGTGAAACAAAGGAACTGACGGGTGAGAAGGGGATGCCTACGATCCGGTCATGGTACAAACTTGCACGTTGCCTTGCGGCAGCCGACTCAGTCAGTGAAGAATTGCGTGAGCATATTCAACTAGAACTGGCTACCGGGTTAGTTGGATCGCTGGCCGCTGGTGTGCTGGTTAAGTTTCTGCATGGCCGGAAGTTGTACAGTGCAGCCGATGTCCTCGACGGCAAGACCGATGTCACGTTGGATGATGATCATCTTGACCAGTTGATATACCTGCCTATCACACTGGTTGAGGAACTTGGGCGTGATGCTAGTGGCGACCGTGTTAACACGGCCATCAGTCTCCTGCTGGACATGGCAGACTATGGCCTCGGTGATATCGTCCGCGAGAGTGTGCTTGAGGTGGGCAGCATGAAGGGCGTGAAGGTGTCACCTAAGTTGAAGGCACGTTGGGCTAAGATCAGCAGCCTCTATGCAACAGGAGGTGCCAAATAATGTCAGGTATTACTAAGTCCAAGGCCGCAATCTTTAATGCTAAGACTCAGTGCAAAATGCTTGAGCCTTACATGACAGTACTGTGGAATAAGATGCCATGCGTAGAGACTTCATCCGTTCCTACTATGGCAGTCGATCATGCGAACCGCATGTATGTTAACCCTGACTTCGCTAATCAGTTGGAGCCTATGCAGGTAGCCTACTGCGTGCTACATGAAACACTGCACGTAGCCTTGGGTCATTGCAAGATGCTTCAGACTATTGCAGCCGGTGAGCCTACTGAACAGCAGGCATTCGTCTGGAATGTTGCGACTGATCTAGTGATACAACAGATGTTAGCAAAGCATCACAAGTGTAGTGAGATAGATGGCATCATCACCATTGATGGCATGGTGCCGAAGGCATCACCTCCTACTGCAATGCGTGACGTACCGGGACTGGAACCCGGCATGAATAGCATGCAGTACTACTCGCTGTTGATGGACTTCTATAAGCAGCAGAAGGAAGAGCAAGGTGATGGTGATGATGGTGACCAGTCAGGAGAGGGCAGCCCTTCTGACTCACAGTCCGATGACAGTGGTGACAGTGATGCACCAGCCCAAGCACTTGACCCTGCTAATGCAGGTAGTGCGAGTGATGGTATCCCAAAGCCTTGGGAATTGTCTTCGACTCCTAGTGATCAGACGATGGTAGACCATCACAGGCAGGAGGTACGCGAGGCATGTGAATCGCAACCCGGTAACATGTCGGACAGGATAAAGGAATCACTTGACTACCAACTGCAAACGCAACGCGACTGGTTCCCATTCGTACGCAGTTGTGTCTGCCGTGAGGTCAGTGGTGCCAAGGGTAGGAAGCATGCAACCTTCGCACAGATTAGCCGCAGGCAGCAGGCTGGATTGCCACGGATGCTAGGTTCATACAAGGCACAGCCAAAGGTCAGTATCATCTGCGACACCAGTGCCTCAATGGAGGGCCTGTACCAACGTGCATTCACTGCCATTGCCCAAGGGTGCCGTGGATTAAGCAAGCCTCGGGTAGTGTCATTCGACACCCAGATGCATGACGCTAAGAACCTAAGCAATGCAAAGCAGTTCGAGTGGATAGGCAGAGGTGGTACACGCCTCGACCGTGCGGTAGTAGAGGAGGATAGCCGCAGGCCACAAGCGATAGTTGTAATCACAGATGGTGAGACTCGATGGCCTGACTCACGGCCACGGGCAAAGGTAATCATATGCTTGGTCAAGAAGCCTAGCAATTACTACCCCACACCAAGTTGGGCAACAGTCATTGACTGTTCAGAAGATGCGAGGTGCTACTGTGGGTGAACTACCATTAGCATTCGCATGCATAGCGTTCTTATTCTGGATAACAACTATAGACAATGGAGGTGAGTCATGAGACTGGGACGAACAAAAGAAAAGAAAGACGGTCGCACAGTATACGTTATGGATGGCTATAAAATCTCGTTCGAGAAAATGACTCCGGGCGATTACTCTAACTGGAATATCGAACAGCAGTGGTACGTTGATCACGAAATAAAAGAAAGATCAAATCACTGGGGATTCAAGACCCTTGAAAAACTAAAGTCTTTTATTGACCAGCACCATTACTTCAAAGGAGGTGAGTGACATGGGTAAACGATTAACACCAGCACAGAAGAGGGCGAATACAATTGCTCGCAATAAGAGGATGGCATCGAAGAAGAAACGCGAAGCACTGCGTAGTGTCGAGTCGTCGCTGACAAAAGAACAGAGGGACAAACTAAAGTATGTTGTTGAGTGTGCGGGCAGGGCAATAAGAAAGCATTGCTCTAAGGTAATGAGCCTGAGTATACCTAGGCTCCTGATGGTGACTGGCGTACACACTGACAACCTAGCGAGCGGACTGGATAAACTTGACCCAGTGTTAGGCACAAACTCAAAGGTCAAGCACATCACTGATCATGGTTTATCACATGAGGTTTACACTCTCATGGAGAAGACTATCTACGCTATCTATGGTGGTGGTGTACCCGGTAAAGATTATGGTTCTACCAATGCACTGATGGGATACATGACCGATGACTTTATTGCCAACGTCAAAAAGAACTGCACTGCTACTTGCATGATGGCTGGGTTCCCTGCCACTACACCTAAGAAACGTAAGCCATCGGTTAAGCGTACTCGCCTAGAGACTAACGCCTTACTTGCCACGGCAAAGCATGAACACTGGCAGCGTAGACTGGTGTTGGCACAGAAGAAGGTTAAGGTCTATGAACGTAAGGTTAAGTACTACAACAACAAGAAGGAGGAAGTGAAGTGAGAACTAAAGTAATACAGGACATCATCGGATGTGAGATAACAGAGGTGGAGATCACTCGCGTACCCGGTGACCCGGCAGCATCGAAGTCAGGGTATACATCCATAGATTCAATTGGTCTTGATAACGGTATGACCTTGCGATTCATTGCAGAAGAAACTGAGTACGGCAACGAGGTAATTATGGTAGTGACCACAAAGAGAGGTAGGATATTAAAATGATGGAGAGGGTAGGGTTCATATGTCGAGTGAACTTTAAGACAGGTGAACCCAACGGCAAGACACATGTTTACACTGGGAAGGATACGATGTGCCGCATGTGGTCAACGGGTGGATTGAGGCAGCACAGGTATGGCTTCTTCGATAGCCCACCAACTAAAGTATGCATGAACTGTCAGGAGATGCCGGAGTATGGCAACTTAATTGACGAAGATTTTCTACCAAAGGAAGAACAGTTATGGCTAACAACAGACCACCATTAGCATGGTGCTACGGAAGACACAGTACCCGCAAGCAAGGGATGACTGAGAAGACACAGAAAAGCAAGTGCATCCACTACTATGTTGAGAACCTTCAGGACAAGGGTGTGCTTCTTGCACATACGCAAGGCACTAAAGACAACTGGTTCTACGACAAGGCAACCAGTGGTGGCACCATCTTTAGTGAGCGTACATATGGGTCACAGATATATCACAACTGCCAAGCGGGAGACTACCTAATTGTTTCAGCACTCGACCGACTGTTTAGAGACAAGGTCGATGGGTTCAAGACGTTGGATCAACTTGAACGCAAGGGTGTGAAGCGTGTATGCATTGACCTGCCTGACATGTCTGAAATTAAAGACCCGATAATGGTGGACATGATGGAATCCAACATGGTTTTCTATGCCCACATATTCAAACGCATGCAGTCACAGAAGATGATCAAAGACAATGGACGCAAGCGTGCGGACAATATACCCTTCTCGCATATGGCACCTATCGGGCACAAGATAGTGGGTAAGGGTAAGGACAGGGATTACCATGTCGATGACAGAGAGCGTAAGTTCTGTGATGCGATTGCTAAGTTGCATGACAGTGGCATGACGTTCAGAAACATAGCGGTGTGGTGTTGGGCGAAAGGCACAAAGGAAATGTTCAAGCCTAAGAAGGGCAGGTCATTTGAGTCAGCACGTTATGCTCGGTGGGCATACCGTGCAAGGCAGTGCGACTACCCATACATCACCAATGAAGAAGACTTTACTAAGTGGTACACCGAGGAGCATCAACTGGTATGAAACTAAACGAAATAGTATGGATGCTAATCGTCAGCCTTTTGTTTGGGATATGCATGGCCGTGCTACTGCACTACACCGAACCATTACTTGCACCGCCAGCATTTGATATCAGCAGGTAGCGTTATATATAGGTGGCGACGGTGACACAACCTCATAACTCACGGGATTCAGGAGGTTGTGTCGCCACCCCTTGCAAGATGTTACCATTCGGTATACATTATTATCGTGGCGGGCATAGATGCCTAGACGTTACAGACCGGCGTTGTTTTGATTGAGTCTGCAATCAGTGCAACGCAAGGACGATCTATCAGGTGCAAGTCCTGACGACCATTGCCCTAGGGCAATTCTCCAAACGACTTCTGTAGTCTGGCTATTGCTCGCCTGACCTTCTTGCTTACTGTCCTTGGATCACATCTCTGTTCGCATGACAGTTGTTCAAGGGTGACTTGCTCTATCAGTCTGTCCTCCAACAGCATGCGGTCAAACGCACGGAGCATGGTCAATGCACGCAACGCTTTCATCTCCTGCCGGGTGCGGCAGGCATCAGGTATCGGGTCAAGTATCCGCTCAGTTGGTATGTACTTCCCATCATGCTTTTGCTGGGCCAAAACTGCCCTGTAAAGGGCGTGCCTGATTGCACTGCCAAAGTATGTGGTCGCCTTGTATCCACGGGAGGGGTCAAATGTGAACGCTGCCATGCACACTGCGAGACCAGCCACTGACTCAAGATCGACACGCCTACATGCAGTGCGAAGGTCAGGGTTTCTTTTAATAAACATAGCGATGGCTGGCTGGATGAACTGCCTTGAATCCACTGCTAGTTTCTGTTGTCGCTTGGTAAGTTTTCTTTTCTTGGCTGGCACAGGCTACTCATATGTGATGTAGCACCTGCCATTCCTACAACGTACAACACGTTTCAATGGCTTCGATGCAGGGATATCCCCTCCCCCTGCACTTTCCTCTAACGCTGGCTCTGGCTCCTGTTCATCATCGGTTAATTGTTGACGCACCATCGTAGCATATGCAGCACTACTACAACTAGCAGCCCTCGGGGCCACCGTGTCCACCTGTGTCGGGTCAGCACTTAGCCAAACCAATATGGAAATCAGTAGTTCATACACAATGCCACCTTCAATTGCTCAAGGAATATCTGTTGGTATTCGACATCATTCAGTAACCTGCCTAACTCTCGCCGCTCGTTGTCGGTTATAAGGAGCGAGAGTGGTCGATCTCCCCCGGCGGTAACGCCTTATACTCTGGCTCATTGAATCGCTTCTTGATAAACCAACGAAGGCCGAGGCGTGCAACAGAATTAACTGTTCGGTTAACAGTCCAGTCTATGATCCTGCCTCTGTTCACATACCCTCCCAGTGCGAACACGATAAGCAGAGCGACGATAACATTTTTAGTTCTCATTGTTCTTCCAGCCAATTGTTGTGATGGATGTCACGGAACTTGAATGCTATCTCCGAGATAGCCCAAGAATCTCCTTGTGAAAGTATACGTTCGATGACTGATCGGTCTGCCCAGAAGCATCCCTTGGGTAGATCGGGTGGGTATATCTCGCCATCGTATTTAATCCAGTTCTCTCCCCATGAATTCATGATGCATGCACCCTGCCTGTCGGTAACCTTTATCCCGCATATCATCATCTGATGCATCCAGACCCCACTTGGTCTGAGCCAAGAATCTTTGGCTGTCTTGCTGAAGCCTTGGTTGGATGCAATCGTTACTGCATTACCTGTGCAGATAGCAGCAACCAGTTCATCCCAGTTACTGATGCGAGTGACGTATCGTGCTGGTGTTTTCTTTGCAGTCTCATCCAGTTCTGTGTTGCCCTTGCCACCATTGCCATACCTGCCCCAGTCTTTGCAACGCGAGGGGCTGGCATCGGTGCAATCAACTGATGGGTATGGACGTTGATAGATTACACCGTACTCACTCAGCCATTTGGCTGCGTGATAACCTGTGCTTCCATCGCCGCCTCGGTTCTCAGTTTTGTTTCCTCTAATTTCCACACGCGATCCACCATATATGCTGGCTTGGTTTGCCCACTCGGGTGGATCACTACGCTCACCCAATGACCACGCCATTGATTCACTTGCGAAGATGGCATGTGCCGCACCGTGAGCCACGCATGATCCGACACTACCTTGGTGTGACACCTTGAATGGCGTGCCATATCTAGCACGATGGGCTGAGTCCATTGCACGCCACAAGAATGTATCCTCGGGCTTAACCTTTTCCATTGCATCCGGTGCAGCCTGAGCAAACGTAGGTGATGGCAGGCCAGCAGCAAACTCCCTTGCACCTGATGGATCAGGCGTGTAACCATAGTTAACTGGCAACGCTTCTCCGTCACTGACATAGGCCAGTACGAGTACACCCACCAGTAAACAACAGGCGGCTATTGTTTCTTTATTGAATCGCATGTCTGGCAGACTCCGCTATGTCTCGGTATGCCGCAACCCATTCGTCACGATCATCCTGCGAAATCTCCCCACCGCTGTTGCCTAGTTTCTCGTCAAGATAACCAGCGATAGCATCTCTTACTGCTGGTTGTCGATCACCAATTGATTCTCCCCTGCATAAAAACTTGCGTGTCCTAGTTCTGAATGCGTCGAGTGCCGTGCCTGTCGTGAGCAATGGTGTGTCCTGCATTCCATCCCATTCAATAATCTCTGCTATCTCAGTACACATGCATGCGATAAGGCAACAGTCGTCCGCTGCTGTGTCACCCTGCAACAACGGGCCAAGGTTCAGCGGGCCAGCAGGGGGAGGGGGAACGTCTGGCGTTCGGGCTGTACCACTGTAGTACACAGCGGCAGCCAGTAATGCACATGCTATAATAACCTTAGTCTTCACTTACGCTACCTCTTGATAGGGCCAAGGTAATTACTTCGAGTGCTTCCTTCTGGTCGTCTTCTAATTCTTCGGTCAACTCCAGACGCTTGGCTACCTTCTGTAAGCAGGCGACCGCATCTAAGTATCTAACCCTATGGCGTTCGGGCTGCACCGGCTTCATGCTATCGAGGTCATCGATATTAATCAGTGGCTTCTTCTGCTTCAGACCACTGGGCCAAAGCAATGCGAGTACGGCTGCTGCTATAAGTGCGTAAACAATCATGAATCAAGTTTCGGTAGGAGGGGTACGAGTACTTCTATTAAACCGCCAGCAAGAGAAACGCATAACGACCTAGCCGCCGGGGCAACCAGCCACCACACTGGCTTCAATGGCATCGGGATGCAGAACATGATTAGGTTGTCAAAGATATCACCCGCTACTGACTTTACTAAGTCACGCTTCTGCTGCCCGGACAATCCAGATATATGCTCCACGCCCTGCACTGACAGGCGAACAGCACCAAACAATAGTTCAGCAAACTCTGAGACAGACAGACCATCACTGGCTACAACCTTGGCCTCTTCCATGTAGGCTACGATCCTGCCACGAAGGGTATCTTCCCTATCCTCAAATACTTCTACTGGTTTATTACTAACTGACATGATGTAGTACTCCAACGACTGTATTGCTTATGGGACTGGCATCTGGATTATCAACATAGACATGGATCGCACGTTTCGTACTGTCCGGGTCTATGTTTAACGTGTCGCACATATCATTAAACGATATGACTCCTTCGCTCCCTGCATTCAACCACCTGATTGTATTCTTCTTGTTAGTTAAATACTCCTTGGTTGCCACCTGCTTCTTACGCAGGGTGCAGATAACCTGTGCTAACATCTTTCCGCACAACGCACGGTAAGCACCGGCTACCTCTGCCGAGGACAACTCACCTACCTTTAGTTTTATTAAGTGATCGTCTAGTTCGTCTATCGATCTCTCGCTCCAAGTAGAACTTGCATTTCTTAAGATCGGTAATTCCATTGTCATCATGTTTCTCGTCTGCTCTTAGTAAGTACTTGACACAGTTTGCTAAATGCCATCCTGATTTATCTGCGACCTGCTCACAGATATCAATTACTTCCATACCATTCATCCATGTGTAATGTTTAGGATGATGTATCTGTTCTTCTTTCATCGTCATAACTATTCTCCCCTGAACTTCTTAATGATGGTTGCGTATATAGCCCAGAACAAAGCATCGTGGTCGTCTTCGATTGGCACTGGGCATTCTGTTCTAAGGACATGTGTCCACTCTTCGACGAGGGTTTCGATCTCTGTGTCTGGAGGAGTTTCGTGCCGAAGTTTGATGAGGGCAGTGGTATCGTCATAGATGCAGATTCCATACCAGTCGCATCGATCATCGTTTGGTGATACACGTACTCTAACCTTCTTCCTTGACGGGTAGTGTTTCCTCAACCAACGTATTACACGTTTCGTTCTCCGACTCAGACGCAGATTGGTATGCATGACATAGCCTCGGTAAGTCTTCAAGCCGTACGGTCAACATCCAACCTACGGCACTGCGGTCAGGCCGGTGTAGTATCACCGGGCACTGCCGCCCACATTGCTTCGTGGCCTTGAGCATGGCCCGGTATACACAAAGTCTGGCAACACGCTTTATCTCCCAGAAAATAGAGGGTGTTTCGTTACACACTATGTCGGCAGAATC
>JGI24005J15628_10001375_pt1 | contig 13051 bp, 10 predicted proteins | sample LinPmetageLP40_FD_15628 | JGI IMG/M metagenome (IMG submission 15628)
CTGGCGGTAGCGTTTCAAATGATTACCACGGCGGCGGCGGCGGCGGTAAAGGCGGTGCTGGTTCTGGTGGAAACAATCCAGATGGCGGTGCAGGAACATCTGCCTTCTCAGTCTACGGTGTAGCTGTCAGTAAAGGTGAAAACATCAGTGGCACTCGCTGGTTTGCAGGTGGCGGTGGCGGTTACAACCGTAGTAGTACACACGGTACTGGCGGTAACGGTGGTGGTGGAGACTACGGGGGAAGCAGTTCGCCAGCAAATACTGGCGGTGGAGCAGGTGGTGATACTGGAAATAGTGTAAGTGGTGGTTCTGGTATAGCTATTCTCCGTTACTCAGGCAACCAAAGAGCAACAGGCGGAAACGTCATACAGACAACTGGTGGTTACACCTATCACGCTTTCACATCTTCTGGAACATTTACGGACAACACATAATGGCAGAGCTAGCTTATTTATTTCCTGTTTCAGTTTATAGAGAAGAAAATCTTCTCAGTGAAATAGAACTTGCGAAGTTAAAAAAACACTCTTTAAAAGTGTATAAGGAAGTGCCATGCGGTGTAGACTCTTGGACAGGTAATACTTACGCAACATTAAATACTCTAAATTTAAAAGATGATAAAGTATTCACTCCTCTGTTAAATAAAATTGCTGAACACGTACAATCTTTTTCTAAAATGCACGGTTCTGAAAATGCCGAATATGATATTGAAAGCTCTTGGCTAAACGTAAACGAAAAAAACTCATTTCAAGAGTTTCACACACACAACGGAAGTATCTTTTCTGCAGTATACTGGGTAGCCACACCAGAAGGTTCTGGAAATCTAGTGTTTGAAGACCCTAAAGACCCTGATATGTTTCCTGTTAAAAACATTAACGAACATAACGAGTTAAGCTACACAAGATACACTATGAACGCACAAGAAAACGTACTGATACTTTTTAGGTCTTATTTAAGACACATGGTATTACCTTGCGAGAATAAAAAACCAAGAATTAGCATAGCTGTAAATTATAGGTAAAACAAATGGCGCACTTTGCACAAGTCATTGATGATATAGTAGAGCAAGTTATAGTTGCAGAGCAAGACTTCATTGATGGTCTTTCTGACAGTTCTAACTGGATTCAGTGCAGTTATAATACCAGAGGCGGTATTCACTACGTTGCAGACAGTGACCCTAAAACTGCATCTGCAGACCAATCAAAAGCACTCCGAAAGAATTTTCCCGGTGTTGGGTGGCAGTATGATTCTGTAAATGATGCTTTTGTAGCACCACAGGCTTTTTCTACATGGGTTTTGAATACGACTACTTTTTTGTGGGAACCACCTGTGCCGTTTCCCGATGATTATAAGCCACATCTTTATCGGTATGACGACAGTACTTCGTCTTTTGTTAGTATAGAGTATGATGATGGCGGAACTTACTAGTGCTGAAACTCACTATGGAACCTGAGATGGAACAAGAATTAAAAACACAGCTACAGTTAGAATCGCATGAAAAAGAGTGCGCGATGTTTCGTGAGTTGGTTCACGGTAAGTTAGACGCACTAGATAAAAGAATGTGGCGATTAGAAGCTATGATAATGGCTAGTACATTAGCAGTAGTTGGGATGATGGCTACTTTGGTTATGGGAATGAATTAGTATGGCAGAAGATACGACTACTAAGGGAAAAACAGGGGAAGAGTTAGAGAAAGCTGCTGTAGCTGCACAAGCTGCACAGGCTGACCCCAACACCACTTCTCTACCTTCAGGCACTACTATAGCTCCTGTAGACCAAGAAATTAAAGACGACGAATTTATTAACGTAGAAGATAAAACCATAGCAAGCGCACCACAGGCTGCACCTGCCATAGATGTAACAGTTGGAACTCAGACCACACCAACAGCCTTTGATACGGCAACCTACGAAGCATCTCAAGCTACACCTCAAGTGGGTGATGCTGTAGCCGCTGTAGGTCAAGTTTCTGATGGTTCTAAGATGGAAGCAGCCCAAGGTACTGTATCAAAAGAAAGCCTAGCAGAAGCCGCTACACAACAGTTAGATGAGAAGGCCACTACGCAATACCAGCTTGGTCAGCTTATGTCTTCTATACAAGACGGCGCACCACTGCCTGCATGGGCCTCTCCTTCAGTACGCAGGGTGACAGCCATTATGCAGCAAAGGGGGCTAGGAGCCTCTAGTATGGCTGCTGCAGCTACAACGCAGGCTATAATGGAATCTGGTATTCCTATTGCTCAAGCTGATGCAGATAAGTTTGCTACGATACAACTGCAGAATTTGAATAATGAGCAACAAGCAGCATTGCAAAACGCAGCGGCGTATGCGGCTATGGACACGGCAAACCTAAACAATAGACAACAGGCCGCAGTCAACAACGCCAAGGCATTTCTGTCTTTGGATTTGCAGAATCTAACAAACGAACAACAGTCGAACACCATAACATACCAGTCTAAAGTTACCGCACTTGTCTCCGATGCCGCTGCAGAAAATGCGGCTAAACAGTTTAACGCTAAGAACGAAAACGAAATACAAGAGTTCTTTACTGAACTGGGTGCAAACATTGAGACCGCAAACATACAGAGAGCGTTAGCCGTCGAACAATACAACTCGTCTCAGACTACTGCTCTAGAACAATTCAACACTCAGATGACAGCCAACCACGCTCAATTCAATGCCAACATGAGACTTGAAATAGACCAAAGCAATACTCTTTGGAGACGAAGTATAAACACAGCGAATACAGCACAGCAAAACGAAGCAAATAGACAGAACGCTATGAACCTTCTAGGGCTGCAACAAAACTCACTAAACAATCTGTGGCAACTATACAGAGATAAAGCTGCGTGGACTATGCAGATATCTGAAAACGATACGGACCGCGCACACAACGCAGCCATGCAATCTGCTTCATTCTCAGAAAACAGTCAACTGTACGACGATAAGTTTGACAACTTTCTGCTGACTAAAGCAATAGACAACATATTTGGATAGTAAAACATGAGTTGGTTATCAAAAAAGCTAGGGGGTAACACCCTAAAAGTAGGAGCAGCCTTGCTAGGAAGTGTGGTTGCAAAAGAGTATATCTTTGGGGAAACTTCTGGGGGAGACTACAGTAGTAAGTATCTGGGTGCAGGTTTCAATAAGCTAGGCATTGACCCTTTTAGGGATACTGCTATCGGTTCATTTCTATCTCCTGCTCTAGATAATATTAAAACTCTAGGAAGTGCAGTGGATGGTATAGGGGGGTTTATGAAGAGCGACGGACCCTCTTTGTACGACCAAATGCCCCAAGTGACCCAAGTGTCTTCCAGTGCTAGAATGAGAGGAACCAACAACAGCTTTAGTGCAGGTCGCGCACAGATGATTCCACTGGGAAGCAACGGCAATGTTAATCGCGCACTCTCTAATCCAAGCGTACAATCCTACTTAGCAAAACGAGCCAGTATGGTAGGTCTGCCTTCTATTACTGCGGTTAGTCCTACCGTTTCTGCAACTTCAAATCTTACTGCTACCACTGCCTCTAAGCGCAGACAGCGTTCTAAACTCGTATCCTAAAGGTAAACCATGTTAGATAAAATTACAGCACTGGCTGCTCCTCCCGGAAACTCTCTGACAGGCCCCCCCGGAAAATGGGCGTGGGAACAGCCTGCTCGTTTTCCTAATCCAGATGATGCTATTGACTTTATCACCGACACTATTAGCAACGGTCCGGCACGTGAAGATATGCTAAAGTTGATGATGGCAGGCATCACTATCGAAGAGCTAACTGAACAAGTTGCTTTTAAGGGGTTTATGTCTGGGGCGTACACGCCAGATGTGGCAGAGGTTATTAAACCTGCTGTGGGTATCTTTCTGTACGATTTAGCTCTTACAGAGGGCTTTGAGCCGAGTATGTTTGTGGATGAGATGACTCCAAAGGGTGAAGTCAGTGATGACACCTTCTATGATATCGTTAAAACTCGTAACCCGCAGTTGTATGTGGCTATGAATGAAGAAAGAAACCGTATGCAGCGCATGGGCGAAGAGTCCAGTGTGCAGTATACGAAGCAAATGCAGATACCCGAAGATTCGTTTTTGGCTACAGAACAGCCAGCCCAGCAAGACTCGTTCTTAGCTGCAGAGCCAGCGCAGGAGATTAAATAGTATGGTTGAACCTCTAAGTTCGGTATTTTCACTAGGCCTCTACGCACTTAGTTCTATAGTCAAAAAGAACAGAGATGCTGACACCCTTAAAAAGACCACAGCCGCCGCCGCTGTAAAGACGCAGGCAGACCAAGCCTTTGAACTTAAAAAGCAGGAACTGCAAAGTCAGCTAAATATACAGGAAGAAAGGGCTAAGAATCAACCTATGGCCTTGATAGGCATACCCGGACAACCTGACTCAGTGGCTACTAAACCCTTAAATACGCCTCACAGACTTCCAAAGGACTATCAAATTCTTGCGGTTAGAACTGGTAGCTCAACTAACTTTACTGCCACTAGTGATGCGGGTCGTGCTATGTTGGTAGGGTCTGGTCAAGCTGTGTACGCATACAAAGGTGAAGTTGGAACCCGTGAATACTTGAATAACAAATTCAACACAAGTCCTTTTCTTAACCCGCCGCCTTTAGACCTAGGTATTCAAGTTGGCGTTACAGACCAAAACGCTATGCCAAAAATATTCGACACCGACACGGCAGCTAGGATTGCGGGTGCTACGAATCAAAAGCAAATCAGAGTGGGGGATAATCTATATTCTCTCGGACAGGAGCCTCAGGCTCGTGCGGATGCTGCTGATACTGGAAATGCTATGGTCTTGATGCAACAGCTTGTGGGTCGTAGCGGTCGGGTGTTCGGTGAGACTAAGGAAAGTCCTATGCCTGATGCCACAACAACGGAACGCACCGTAAGAACCTTAATAATACCTGCCACAGGTAAGAAAAAGGGAGTGACAATTCCTAACCTCAACCCGGAAGATTTTGATGCAATGTTAGCTAAGCATAACGTTGCTGCTGAAGATGTAATAGTTGAAGAGAGAAAAATAGTATCCGCTGGCGAAACGATATTGTCCAACACTCTCGTTTCAAGAAGTGTACCCGTAGATGTAGAAGAGACTAGAGAATCTTTCACGGCAATTATTGACGGGGTTGTTTACAGTAATCTTAGTTTAATACAGCTTAAAAAAACTGCTAACGATGCAGGGTATGATTTAAGCCAAATAGAATACACCTCACAGACTACCACAACAAAGAATGGAGACGTAGTAAGTACGACATACGGTGAAACGTCTAAGGCAGAGGGAGTTGTACGTCACATAGCGTACGTGGCAGGACAGGATGGAAACCCAATCCCTATTCAAGGGGATAGCCCAAGCCAATTAGATAAGAATTTTGGTCACCTTCCGGGCTATAAGTATGAAGGAACAGCTACGACGCTAAATCAAAAGATAGTTGGAGTCGTAACACCTGCTGTCACAGAAGACATACAGCTTACCCTGCCTAGTGGTCAAACCGTACTAAACTCCGAAGCAACGGCAGAGCAAAAGGAAAACGCAGTAAGTCAAACTATGGTAAAGGTGTCTACTGACGGTACGATTGAACCTACTAGTGCATCGAGCCTAACCACTGGTCAGTCCATGCGTGATAGCCTAAATATGCCAATGAGGGCAGCCAACGGTAAACACTTGGGCGGATTCAAAAGCGATTCACCTGCAGAGCAGTTGTCTACTATGAACGCCCGGCTCACTCCTGACGTAATAGAATCGCTAAATAGCGGAGAGGGTGCTGCAGAATACATTAGGCAAACTCTTTCCATATTTGCACAGGCATCTAGAAACATACTTAGTCAAGACGCAACCAACAGAGCAGAGGCAGGATTTAGCCCTATGTTCAGAGATGCGTCCGTATTGAAATACATACGAGATAATGGGTTATCCTCTATTCTGCAGGTCAAGGGCATGAGAAAGGCTCTTATGGAAGCTGACTTTGTTAATGTCAGTAAAACCGCAGAAGAGGCATTACGAACCAATGCTGACACTACGCCACCCGGAGCTTTGGCCCTTACTACTCCTGCACCTGTTGGAGAAACTGATTCAAACACGGACCGTGCGATTACAACGCAAGATTTTTCTGGCGTAGACACTGTGCAAGTAAGTACGTACGTTCCTGCTCAAAATGCTAAGTTTGCTAGTACTGTGCTTTTGCCAACACTAGCTTCATTAAATGGAGGCAACAAAGGCGCAGCGGAAGCTAAGATGTTTGCTATAGTTCAGGTAGAGAGAAACTGGGATGGGCTACCAGTAATAGATTCTGAAAATAGGGAAACTCCTTCTGTTAATCAGGCACCTTTGGTGGGTCTTGAAAGACTTCACGGCATAAAGGGCGCAGACAATAAGACTATGCTTGACAGATTTATAAGGTTTGCAAACGGTGAAGGGGTAAGGTCCATAGACGACATACGAGCTTTTTCTAGCATCCTAATTCCCAGTGTTCCTAATCTAGTAGATGGCGTAGAACTCACGAAGGCTTTCATATACCAAACCCCATATCAAGGCATAAGTCAGGAAACGTATTTTCCTACTAGCGTACTTGAGGCTATGCGAGAGCAAGGTATGGGTACTACGCAAGGCGAGAAGTCGTTTCGTGCATCGTTAGGCGTTATACGCAGTGGAGAACGTGGCATAGGAATTGCAAACAGTTTGCTGGCTACATACTTCGATGAAAAGAACCAAATTCGAATATCATCTGCCGTTGCCAACTTTGACTTGTCTTTAGACGGCTTGAAATACATGAGTCGTGAAGTGTCAAGCAGGCTGGGTGGATTGTTTGGCGGGGGTAACGACGCTGTAGCTAGTATAGTGTCTGAAGTTACATCTCAGCTAGATACGTTTAAAGCGGGGATAGAACTACGTACAGGCGTAGGAGACGATGGGGTAAGCGGCAACACTGGGCGAGACCAGATTGAAGCAATCATCACTGAAATTGCCACAGACGTATCTAACGCCAAGAACCAACAAGATGCGGCATTGGCAGCCCGTCAGTTCTACCTAGTTACACTAGCTTACGAAATATCTGCAGCTATTCAGGGGGGTACGGGTGGTCGTACAATCTCTGACCAAGACGTTGCCTTAATTCTTGGCGCACTTAGACAGAACTTCTTAGCTACTCCTGAAGCGCAAGTATCCACTATCCGGGCTGCTAGAGGTATGATGCAGGACATTACGCAAAGAGCAAGGTACGAAACTTCTAGTGAACCTATGACTCTAGCCGCGTACAACGTGTGGATGAGCCTTGCTACTGCATCTGATGCTAACTACGCTGACGTTACCCCAGAAAGTGTTGCGGCACGTTTGGGTGGGGTATCCGGTGCGAATAACTATGACGACGAACAGATACTAAACACTATGAATGCAGATAGGGCGCTTACCGGTAAAGAACCTTTAACAGAACTTACACCAGAACTACGCACAACGTTCCAGAGGATGATGGGGATATAAATGGCAGAAGATAAAGATTACAGTCTGTTTCAAAAGGCAAAGAATGTTATCTCCAACGTTGCTGCTTCAGACACTGGAACGATAGGTGAAGATTCTGCAACGAGCATGATTGATGCGCCCGGTTCTGGGGGTGGCATACTACCTATACGCATCTTACCGAAGACTGCTTCTGAACCTGCTGTGACAGGGGAAAAGAAGGTTACATTTACCCCAGATATGATGGGGATGCAGTTTAAAGAGAGTGTACGAAACGTACTCGATAAGTCAAAGATAACGCCCATTGTATCTGTTGAGGAAGCCTACACTGCAAAGGGTGTGGACGTAACAGGCGATGCCTTTAAGAACGCTATCATGTCTGCCACTGGCTTTAGCTCTAAGAACAGAGATGCAAAATCTAGTGAAGACGGCACTACTCCTACACAGGATACTTTGTTTTTTAAAGCAGACAGCTACGAAAGTAGACTTCAGAAGTTAAACATGGGAAACGCTGTTAATCTAAACTTCAGTTTAACTAACAAGCAGGGGCAAGTTCGGACCAGAACTCAGCCCATACCTTACGATGCCATCACAAGCACATACACTACTATGCCTGCTGATATCGACGCATACATGTTTAACTTAAATCCTCTTGGTGTGGACGCGAAGGATATAGATTCCCCTAAAGCTAAAGAAGGTTTGAACCTATTCACCACCACTAGTCTCAATAGTGACTACTTAAAGGTTGGCGTTGCTCGTAACTTCGTCAATAACCTGCGTGATAACGGAGTTAGCGAACGTAACATAGCAGGCATATTAAAGCACAGAATGAGTCTTCCCAGTGGAAAAGGACTTGGGTTTGGTGACGCATCTAACTACAGAGGATTATTTACAGACGTTGTTAGAATGGGCTTTGAAGCAGGCGGATACTTGCTTGGCGAAGCTATGGACGCTGTGTCAACAGGAGTAGACCAGTTTTTAAGCCAGTCTATGCCTACAGGTATGTATGAAAAATTACAAAAGCAGTTGGATTTAGAAGGAAAGAGTATAACTGAAGAAGGCCTGTCTAAGTTCACACTAGGTTTAGCTAGTACAGACGCTATAGAGCGAGAAGCCTTTCACGACAGGTTCATGCCGCGTATGGCAGGGCTTATCCTCAATAGGTATGACCAGCTTGGTTTAGATTTATCCTACGAGCAGGCGGAGCGTCTAGCTAGGGTGTACTCCGGTCTACCTGCAAAGATGGTAGCAGTGGCGGCTGAAGTAAGACTAGGAACAACTGCAGCAAAACAAATAAAGTACATCGCAGGAAGAAGAGAGATGGCTCTCTTTANGAAGTTTGCTGATGATACGGTGAAAAAGTATCCAGACGCTAGACCAGAGGATGTAATTCAACGATATGAAAGTATACGTAGAACACAGTTCTTTGGTGGGACTTTTTTATCGCCTACCATTCACGACAAAGCTCTCAAAGTGCCTGTAATAGGTGGTGCTTTAGCTGTAACAGCCGATGCGGTAGGAAACCCACTGGCGTTTATAAATGGAATACGCACGTCTAGTTCGCTAAAGGCGGGTATGCAGATAGAAGAGGCTGCTTTAAGTGTAAAGAACAGACCAGAAGTCGTAAAATATGTTAAGTACAGAGCAGAAAAAAAGGCGCAACGAATAGCGTTACAAAACCGTGCAGCAGACGAAAACAGACCCTTGACTATGAAAGAGCAGGACAGGCTCGACGAACTTAATTTAGACTTAGAAAGAAGCTCCACACAACTGCGAAGAATTATAGCTGACTCCTCTGTGCCTCAATTTATGAGACAGTCGAACACCATAGACAATTTTACAATCCTTATGGGAGCTACCGCTGCTACCACAGCAGAGATACATGGTGGCGATGGTATGCTATGGGAGTTCATTGGGTCAATGGGCGGATTAGTCGTAGGCGGTGGCATAGAGGGTAGAGGAACTGCCAAGGCTGTTATGAAGTATCTTCTTGCAGGCAGACAGGGAGGAACAGTTTTCAAAAGAAAAGGTGGTTTCTCCCGTCTTGAAATTATGCAAGGAAATAAACTTGCAGAAAATCTAAGCAGGTTTGACCCTACCTTTAGAGACGCAGTTATGGAAAGGGCAGACTATTTTGATAGCCTTTCACAGTCCCTAGTGGGCGAGGGCGTTGCTCCTGAAGTACTAGAACGTTCAGCAAGTAACATTCTCAACCTTTCTGTGCTACAGACGCTAGAAGAATCTATTCGCGTATCCCTAGACGCACCCGGAGCGGCAGGTTTCAGCGAAGCCAGTATGCTTTTAGAACAGAACAGGGGTATGCAACAAACTCTTGTGTCTGAACTTAGAGGACTGCTAGGTAGACTCAGCAGTTCAGATAGAGCTATGCTAGAGGGTACAGCTACAAACAAGCTATACACAACAGTCAACGCGGCTATTGAAAACGCAACGGGCAAGATAGCCCAGCTTGATGCTGACCTAAAGGTACTAAATACAAACTACGAGAGTATGGTACTTAACATGATTGAGGGTACTCCGGGCGGTGTTATGTCTCAGTTTTCACCTGACGGTGAGAAAAACATGGCACAGGTATTTAGAAGGCTGTATACAGAGCATGGTATTGACCAGCTAACCCCACAAAACGCAGCTGAAATAAAAGCAGGTATAGATAAAAAGGCTTCTTTAACGTTTGACTCCATTATACAAGCAGCGTCAAGTGCAGCTACGGAAGCTCTACCAACTACACCGCAGGCTAGGCGTACTACTGCAGAGTTGCTAGAAAGTAAACCGAGAGACTTGTCCCCTCGCTCTGCTGTTATGGAGCCGGGAGAAAATCTGCCTCTGTTCCAAAAGCCATCAGACTTGTTTGCTTTGTTGCTGGAATCTAGTTACGCTGCAGACAATGCTAACGCAAGTCTTCCTTACAAGTCCTTGGATAGTCAGCTATTCTTTAGAGTTGCCCCAGACGGGCAAAAGGTACCTGTAATAGGTGACGTATACTCTGACGGCGGGGCCATACTGGATACAGTTCTTGACGCTATCAACACAGATGATGGTGCAGAGTTAGCCACGTTGTTAAATCCAAATACCATAGGTCAATCTCAAGTATCTAAAATATTGACTTCTCTGTCTGAAGTATCGACAACCGTGTTGGCACAGGGTGCTTCAGATAAAGGGATGGAAGTAGCCGAACTTATTGAGACTATCGTAGAAGCAGCCAACGCTAAAGGCACTCCGCTAAATAGCAAAATACCTGTTGAACTAGCGGCTGTGAGTTTCTTGCGTAAAGAAGCTGCGGCAAACGGCGTAAGCATAGACGTGTTTCCTATGAACTTTACGCAGCTAAAAGAACTGAGGGAAACATTTAGTAACCTACAGTACTCCGCTGCACGCGGTGGCAAAGGTGGCGCACAGAACACGTATACCAGACTGACGAACGATGCCGACACAGCCTTCGCTAACTTTGTTGTACGCGAGGAGAACGGCACCGTCACAGACGCTAGTAACTTGATGGCAACCATCACCCTTCCCGATGGCTCACAGAGTGACATGACCGTAACTGATGGGTTAGCTACGGCAAGAAGAGGCTACAGCGAACACCTCGCTAGATACAAAGATGAGGAACTAATTCGTAACTGGATGGGTTTCAGAGACTTTACCAACGGTGCTAGAAACACTCGTGCCGTTAGTGCAGATTACCCACTGGGTATGAACTACGGCAAGAATAAGACTAGCAGTTGGATAAATGTTAAAGAGTGGGCAGGACTAGACTCAAACACTCAGGCAGACAGACTTAGAGCCATAGCTAACGTGATAGGGGTTGATACAGTTGTCTTAACAAACGACGTGCCAAGCCGTGTTAAACGAATAGACATAAGCACACCAAAGGGCAAAGCATTTCAGGAAGTGCTGGGAGCGCATTACAGAGAGTTTATCTTAGAGCAATTTGAACGGGGTGACTTGTCGTTCCCGGAATTTGATAGAATTTCTAAGAGCTTTGAAAAGGCGTTCATAGGCATAGATGAAACAGGCAAAGAAATACGCTTGATTGACTCTGACCGTATGTTTGGTAAACTCAAGGGTTTCAGCGAAGCATCTGTAGGTGAACAGAAGTATGAATTGGGAATAAAGCAGGTTAAAGACGCAGCGGCAGCAGAACTAACTAGAGTAACTGACGAAGCAAGAGTGGTAAGAAAAGGCCTTTCCTCTTCTGTAGATTTTCTAAGTGGGTTCTCTTCTGTAAAAGTTGACGCAGAAAACCTAGCACAAACGCTGATAGCTGGCGGTCCAACTAGAATTGGCGAGTTAAAGAACCATCTTATGACTGCTGGTAAGCTGACCGAAGATGAAACTAGCTTTGTGCTGAGAACGGTTCTTTCTGAAGCCATAGAACAGAAGGCCTTTAAAAGCACAAACACATTCATACCCGACGTAAACTCAGGAAGAGTTACTGAACGTTTTGATGTTGATATAAATGAGTTTGGTAAGCTGCTAGGCGTAGGTAATAGAGAAGTTGCCGATGCTGTAGAAAATCTCGTAGGTGAAAAGAACTACAAGATATACAAGAACATACTTAGCTTTATGTCTGAAGAACAGGCCAAGGTCCGTAGGGGCGGAGTTAATTTTACAGGTATACCTAGGAGCTTCTCTGTTGAAAGTTATATCAGTAGATTCTACGCTATGCAAAGAGAAGTTGTCAGCTTCCGGTACGTAGGTACAGAAGCCGCTCTTCAACAGATGCGTAACAGAAATATGACTATGCTTACCCAGATGATAAGCAACCCTAAGGTGGGCGAGTACTTTCTGGAGATGGTAAGAACAGGCCAACCTCTTCCGTATGAAAAGGAAAAAGAGTTCTTTACTATGCTGGTGGTAGGTCTTGAAAGATACAACAGTATACACGGAAGCCCGACATACACTGTTTCTCCTACGGTAGACGGAGAACCAAGTGGCTACGAGTTTAAATACACACCTCAACTTGGGTACACTGCGAGACCCTTCGTTCCTCAATAGGAGACTAACATGAAAACATACAATAATGGCCCTCGCAAGGGCATGATGTACGGTGGTATGTCAAGAAGAAAACCAATGATGTACGGTGGTACAGCAATGAAAAGCCCCCGCAAGAAAGCTCAAGCGGGGGGCATGATGTCAACTACACAGCCTCAACAAAACATGATGCAGTCTAGAGACAAAAACAACATGCAAACAAACATGATGCAGATGCCTAAGATGGCTGGCGGTGGCAAGCTAAAGATGGTAAAGAAGGACGGCAAGATGGTTCCGTTCTACGCCGCAGATGGCAAGGGCAAGTCCTAAACATACGTTCTGGACTTCTCCATAACTTCATCACCCACGGTACGAAGATACCTAACAAGGGATGTTACACTGTGCGAACCTTCGTACTCTGGCATCCCTTGATTCATTGTCTTCTCAAACAACTCAGGGTCAACACTGTCCCACTCTAGTTCTACGTTACCGTTCTGAAGTAGGTTTGCTTCTAAAGAAAATAACTTAGCCTTCTTTGCCATCTTTGTAAGCCTTTATCACGTCTGTTGAAAATAGCTTCTGAAGGTTGACTAAGTACATACGAGCCGCACC
>JGI24005J15628_10001378_pt1 | contig 13026 bp, 14 predicted proteins | sample LinPmetageLP40_FD_15628 | JGI IMG/M metagenome (IMG submission 15628)
GATAATTATTTTGATGAAGTTTATTTGCCTTGGGTGTTAAATCAAAATAGAACTATTATAGAGCAAAAGTATTTGGGTGTTCATGAATTCAAACCTCAGTACAGAGGAGAATGTTATACAAAACCCTTTACAGGTACACATCCAGATGTTATAATACAAAATATGACTGAGCTTATGTCTAAATTTGATTCTCAGTTGGAGAAATATTTATGCACAAACACATAGATTCCTGGAAGCAATCTAGATCTACTTTCGAACAGCAATTACAAAGAAACATATATGAGTTGAACACTACTTATCCTCCACACTGGATAAATTTTATTTCTGTTGTTGAAAGTTTTCCTGATATCAAACGGGTTGTTGATGTTGGCTGTGGTGCTGGAGTATATTATAACTTATGTGAAAAATTAAATGTTGATTATATTGGTTATGATTACTCCTCCGACGCAATACAACTAGCAGAGTCAACTTGGGGTGGTAATTTTAATTGTTTAAACTATAAAGATCTAACAGAAGAACATATTTTAGATACAGATCTTGTTGTGGCGAATGCATTATTTGATGTTCTTCCGAACGGAAATGAAGCATTAGAAACTTTTTTGAAATTAAACCCCAAACGATTATTATCACAGCGTGTGAGGTTGACTAACAGCACTTCATATTCAGAAGAATACTCTGTATACGATATTATTACTTATAAGTTTTTCCATAATTCAGACAAATTGTTTGAAACTATAAAAGCTAATAATTACACTGTTAAATTTACAAACTTATATGAAAATGTTTTTGATTTGGAATTGATACGTGATTAATTTATTTGAGTTCGACAATCACACAATAGACACTTCTGATTTCGATCATCTTCTTCATGGACAAATAGTGAAGGATTTTGAGAAAGAAGTATGTGAGTATGTTGGTGCAAAGTACGCTGCTTCATTTTTCAGTGCTTCGTATGCACTATATGCAATAATGAAAAGTAATATTTGCGTCACACCCGATACTATTTCTATTCCATCTATAATTCCGCCAGTAGTTCCAAATGCTTTAGTGGATGCTGGTACTAAAATTAAATTTAATTCTAATATTGATTGGGTTGGTGGTGCATATAAATTATGCGATGGTGTTATTGATTCTGCACAGCAGTTAGATAGAAATCAATATAAAAATCATCTATGGGATAATAAGTTTGGAAACGGTCTTATGGTGTTTTCTTTTTATCCAACAAAACCCCTTTCATCTCTAGACGGTGGTATTGTTGTTTCTGATAACAAAGAAAAGATTGATGACCTAAAAAGTCTTAGTTTTTACGGAATGGAATATTCAGACGATTCCTGGAGTAGAGTTCAAAAGCAAGTTGGATTTAAAGCATATATGTCCACTATGCAAGCAACAATTGCCTCTAGAAATCTAAAAAATTTAGATGAGAAATATGAAAAGATAGATGAGATTAGAGAGAAGTATAATAAAGAGTTAGGTTTTGAAAATACAAGTAGACATCTTTATAGAATAAATGTAGACGATAATCAGAATGCGATGCAATATCTTAAGGATGCTGGGATTGTTTGTGGAATTCATTATGCACCACAACATTTAAATTCTATATTTTCTGAGTATAATGATTTACACGAAGAATTTTACTTTCATGAAAAGGTTACAACACCTTCTCAACAAACTCTATCAATTCCTTTACATCATATGTTGACATCCGAGCAAACAGACTATATAATACATAAAGTGAAGCAATATTGGAGATGAAATGTGCATTTCTGTTGATGATGTTATTTTTTATAATACAAAAACAATATTAAATGAAAGTGGTATTCTCTGTCCTATTGAGTCGGGAAAAGATATTCCGTTTGATATAAAACGGGTATTTTATGTGTATGGGGTTGGTAATAGAGAAACACGAGGAAAACATGCTCATCATAAGACTAAACAGTTATTAATTTGTTTGTCTGGTAAAGTTGAAGTTGTCTGTAAGGATAAAAATAAAAGTGTTAAATTTTTATTAGAATCTCCACAACAGGCACTTTATATTCCAGAAATGATTTGGGATGAGCAGGTGTATTATACAGAATCATCAGTTATGTTGGTTTTATCTAGCACTCTTTATAATCCTGATGATTATATTCATGATTTAGAAGAATTTAAAAGACTAAAATAACACTTGTGAATGGGAGTTTGGGTATGAGTTTAGAATTACAGAAATATGTACATCCAAGTAATTATATGGGTGATATAAAAGATTATCTTTTCATAGAAGAAAATAGTGCAGATCATGAAGTTAAAATGCTCATGGGTATGCTTAAAGATAAAGTTCCATTTTCTTTTGCTAGATTTAATGATGGTGAAATGCGTGGGATTCAAGAAGTTGGTGCATCTATTGCAAGGTATGATCAAGTAGTAAATGAAACATTGCATGAGAAATTAATTGAATGTATTGGACATCAACAAGAAAATTATTATGTTGGTATGCCATGTAGTACTTGCTTTCCTGGAATGCGAATGACCGCTGAAAGTTTAGTAGCAGACAAATATCCTCATAAAGTTAGGGCATGTTGTATAACAAACAGAAATTGGTTGTATTTTATACAAAATTTTAAAGATTGTTTAGGAGATAGAAAACTAAATTGGATAGGTGGTAGTGATCAAAAATTTGATGTTTTTGACGAATGGGGAATAGAGTTAAAAAAAGCTGTACATGTTCCAAGACAAGACTCTTGGAGTGAATATGAAACTATAGTTTCTCTTGTTGATGAATTCGAAGATGGAGACGTTATAGGTCTTAGTTGTGGACCTCTTAGTAGGATTTTAGCAAAAGAGTGGTTCGAGAAAAATCCCAGTCTCACTTTGATTGACATAGGATCTGGAACAGATCCATTCACCAGACCAAAGTGGGAAGATTGTCATATAGGTTGGCCGGAAACTGGATTTAATATAACTAGAAGATGTATGGAGTGCAATTAATGGAAAGTATTAGTATATCATGTTTGGGTGATTATGGTAGATTTGGTAATCAATTATTTCAATATTCTTTTGCAAAAACGTATGCATTAAAATGTGGATATGAACTACAGGTTCCAAAAAACTGGATAGGTAGAATTTTATTTGATATAGAGGATCCGGAAATAACAAGAGGTTTTCCAACCACATCACTGGATGAAATGCCTGTTGGTCAACATAGCATTGATTTGCGTGGATCATATCAACACCAAATGTTTATAGATACAATGAATCCNNATACANTTANATCTTTTTTTAAATTTAAAGATCAATGGATTGAGTTGTTTCCAAAGATAAAATCTTATTACATTGCTTCTCATTTAAGAAGAGGTGATTATGTTGGCAATCCAACTCACACTATTGTAGAAGAAGCGGCATATGAGAATGCTATTAAAAACTTTGGCTACAATTTAGATGACAATATTTTTGTTGGAGAGGAAATAGTTCAGCCTGGAGACACTAGAAACCATTCTCATGATAAGAGTTTTTATGGAAATGTAGATTTTCTTTATGATTTTTTTCTTCTATTAAATGCAGATGTGTTGTTTAGATCTAATTCTACACTTGGCTGGTGGGCTGCGTTTTTGTCTAAAGAATCACAAAAAGTATATTCTCCAGTTGTTCAGGGAAGGTTAGGGGAAGTTGCCACAGATATAGCCTTTGTAGAGGGAAATCATCCTTGTCATCAAGAGATAGATAATAGACACAGTGATTTGTCATTATGAAAGAAAATAATATGAAAATTAGTTTACTTACACCACACTCATCCAATGTCGAACCGTGGATTCCTGTTTTTAAAAAACTAGGAGTCGAAATTATAAAAAATGATATATCAGAAGACTGTGATTTTATTTTATGTGCAGGTCAAGCTCAATTGTCACTTATGGAATCTTTTCATCATAAATATCCCAATATACCTTTGATAAATTATGTTTGGGATTTTTACAAAACGGTATGGGAATATCCGGGTATTTATGATTGGAAAAAATATTTAGATTATATTAATATATCCAAAATAGTTTGGTGTCCTTCAGAAGAAGTTTTGATTCGATTGAATGAAGAGGGAGTTGATACTAATATATGTTCAATTGTAAAGACATGGGCTCGTTTGTTTGAGTATAGTGATTCTATAGTAGATGGTAGATATGTGTTACAACCAATGAGAGACTACGTTGGTGATAAAAACTTCGGATGGACTAGAACTGCTTGTTCTGAGTTGAACATACCATTAGTGGAACCTAAACATCTTTTAAGTGAATCTGAACTTCAGAAAACTATAGCAAACTGTAGTTTTATTTGCACAGAATATCACGAAGCTTCTACTGGTGGTTTGACTTTATTGGAAGGGTATAATTTAGGAAAACCAGTTGTAATAAGTGATTCCTTATATATGGGAGCTAGAGATTATTTTGGAGATAAGGCTATTTACTTTGAAGACGATAGTTATGAGAGTTTTAAAAATACAATAAAAAGAACGTGGGAAAATACACCAAAACTAGATAGAGTAGAATGTAAAAAATTTATATCAGACAATGTTCCTACAATAGAGAACATGGTTCAGACTATGATATGTCAAATGGAAAAAAACTTATGAGCAGGACAATTAGTGTAAAATACAAAGATCATGATATTACATTTTATGAAATATTAGAAAGTGGTCATAATATAGACATGGATGTAATAGCAGGCAATTTATACAACAGAAGAGATCATGAATATTCTAAAATTGTAAGTTTGTTGGACAGAGGTAGTGTGGTGTATGACATAGGATCTTACATTGGAACTTTTTCTATACCTCTTGCATTAGAGGGAATGGAAGTGTATGCGTTTGAGGGGTTTCCTGATAACTTTGATCGACTAAAAAAGAACTTTGCACCATACGACAACATAAAACCACACTTAGTTGCAGTTAGTAATGAAAACAAAACGGTAAAATCGCAATTTGATAATTGTATGAATCAACCAGATTCTCCTTACAGGGAAATAAATTATAGAATTTTTGATGAGTACGTTTTAGAACACAAGATACCCAACCCCGATTATGTTAAACTTGATATAGAGGGGATGGAAACTCTTTCGTTGCACGGAATGAAAAATTTACTGGAAAATGTAAGACCAATATTTCAAATTGGATATCATATTGGTCAATCAACAGAATCTGATGGGTATCCTGGATTTGTTTCTGTGGAAAATGGTGGTTTTGATTTTAATACATTTTTAGATCTTGATTATATAATAACTCCAGATAATTTTACAAGTTGGGGTGAATACACTTGTATACCAAGAGAAAAACAGAAATGAAAAAAGTATTTATTGCAACATCCAGAAAAATTGGAGAGAAGTGTTACAATTGGGCAAAAAGTAACATGCCTTCGGGATATGTTATTTCGGATGATATAGAGTCGGCTGATATACTGATATCTGTGATGTATGATAAACTCTTGGATAAACACACAGTTGATACTAAAAAATGTTTTAATTTTCATCCTGGAGTTTTACCTGAGTATAGAGGTGCGGGAGCATATAGTTGGGTTTTACTGAATGGGGAAAGAAAAACGGGAGTTACCCTCCACGAAATAAATGAGGGAATTGATACCGGTGACATAATTGAAATACGAGAGTTTTTAATTTCTAGTAATGACACGGCTCACTCATTATTCAGGAGGGCGGAAGACCTACTACATAAAATGTTCATAGACTGGTTTGATGATATTCTTTTTGGTAGGTATGAATCTGTACCTCAGAAAAAAAATGAGGGTTCCATTTATTTGAGAAATGATTTAAACAAGGCAAAAAATATCACAAATATAATGAGGGCTTTTCATTTTCCAGGTAAAGAATCTGCCTACTATTTAAATGATTCCAATGAAAAAATATATTTAAAGTTTAAGGGGTGATACTATGAGAGATGTTAGAAATACAAATGTGTGTGTTATTGGAGGTGCGGGTTTTTTGGGTTCACATTTAGTGGATTATCTGATTGAGGAAAGAAACTGTCAAGTAATAGTTATTGATAATTTGATTTCGGGACTAAAAAAACATATTCATGATGACGCTAAATTTATTTGGCATGACATCCGAGACAACGACGATGAATTAACTAAAATTTTAGTTGACAATAAGATTGAATATGTTTTTAATTACGCCGCAGAACCTTACATTCCCGAATGTTTCGAACGACCTATGCATTTCTTTGATATCAATGCAACTTCAGTTCTAAGAGTATTAAATTCGTGTCAAAAAGCAAACATTAAAGGATTGCTTCAAGTATCTTCTGCTGAAATTTATGGTGATGTAACTGGTAAGATTAAAGAATCTGATCCAGTAGTTCCCCATTCAACTTACGGTGTTTCTAAATTAGCGGCAGATGGTTTGGTTCAAGTTCGTTGGAAGGAAGGAAAAACTCCCGCAATCGCAATGCGTCAATTTAACTGCGTGGGAGAGAGGGAAACACATGCATATGTTATTCCTGAAATCATCTCTCAGTTGAGTGTGAGTAACAAGATTCGACTTGGTAATAACTCCTTTAGGGACTTTCAGTATGCAGGTGACGCTGTTAGAATGGCAGTGGATCTCCTTGAGAATGGAGAGTTTGGTGAAGTCTATAACATGGGCAGTGAGGGTGGAATTAAGATTTATGATCTTGCCATCTTAATCGGAGAACTCATGGGTCACGAGGAAGTCATCATTGAAGTTGATGAAAATCGGGTTCGTCCTTGGGAAATATGGCATCTACAATCAGATAATACTAAACTATATGATGTGATTAAAACTAGACCAAAATTTAGTTTGAAAGAATCTCTGAAGAGAACTATTGATTATTATTATGCAAACGATAAAAGATGGGATTGGTAGTTGGAATATCTTGAACTAGAAACTGAATTTGCAAATTTTATCGGAACTGATGGGTGTGTTTCTGTGAGTACAGGAACAGGAGCATTGCATGTTGCTCTTGAAGCATTACAATTACCAGAAGGTTCTGAGGTAATTGTTCCGCAATATACAATGATTGCAACTGCATGGGCAGTTCATTATGCTCGTCTTGTTCCTGTGTTCGTAGATTGTGACAGTAGCCTTCTAATAAACATAGAGGAAATAGAAAGTAAAATAACGGAAAGGACTAAAGTTATAATGGTTACTCATGTTTACGGTAGAGTTGTAAATATGAAAGCTGTTGAAAATTTAGCAAAAAAATACAATCTTCGTATTATAGAAGATTCTGCGGAAGCACATGGTTGTAGATGGAATAATAAAATTGTGGGAGCTACAGATATAGGATGCTTTTCGTTTTATAGAAATAAAATAGTATCTGGTGAAGAAGGTGGTGCAGTTGTATCCAATGATCTAGAATTTTTAAATATAGTTAGGGATATGAAAAGTATGTCTTTTGGAAAAAAACACAACTATATGCACGATCAAATCGGATTTAATTATAGAATGACAAATTCTCAAGCAAAACTTATTTTAAAATCATTATCAAATTTTAAACAAAATGTAAAAAAGAGAAGATATAACCAAGAGTTATATGATAATTTAATCGACAAAAAATACCATATGCCAAGTAGAGATATTCCCTGGGTATATGATGTTTGTGTAGAAGATAACACAATAGTTGACAAACTCAATGACATGAGAATTTCAGCAAGGTATGGATTTAAACCAGTTAGTATGTGTTATCCTTTTAGGGCTGACGCAACCGATACGCTTTGCTTTAGAATGTCGAAAAAAATATTATATCTACCATTAGATCCGGATATGGATGAATGTCAGATAAATTATGTTGTGGATAGATTTAATGAATTAGTTGAGGTTAGTTGATCATGAAAAACGTAGCTTTAGTTTCTCCGGTGTTAGCAGAGTTTGGTTGGATAGTTTTTGATATACAATCAAAGGTAAGATATTTCTTTGAACAACACAAAGATTGTCATAAAGTTATATTTGCAAATCCTGCACTCAAGGAATTGTTTGAATTGGCTGATGAGATCATTCCTGTAGAATTGCCTGAAAATTATACTCCATGTGGTCGTGGAGCAGAAGAAGAGAGTGGATGTAATAATTCAGTTTTTTATGAGGGTCTTTCGTCATCTTCTTATGATAAGTACAAACCAACTGAATTTCTACCAATTCCTTATTCAAATAGATTTGGAAATTGGGGTGTTGGTGAGACTCATAGAAAATTTTATAAAAGTAAAATAGTAGAAGACGAAGAATATTTTACTATTTCATGTAGAAGTTTAAATAGAGGTAAAGTAAAAAATTGGTCTAAAGAAAAATATCAAGAATTGGTTGATTGGATTATTTCTGAATATAATCTACCTGTTTATTTGGTGGGATTGACAAAAGATAATTTCGTTCCTGATGGTGTGGTTGTGCCTGAAACTAAAGATGTTGCGGATCATATTTCTTTGCTTTCCCATTCGAAATTACATTTTGGTGGAAATACAGGCACTAGTCATTTGGCTACAATGTGTGATTGTCCTTTATTTTCTTGGGGCGAAGGGTATGATTTGCTATTAAGAATGGCATCCGAAACTAACCCACATAATACACCAGTTGAATTGATTTATCAAGAATCATGGGATCCCTCAGTTGATCTTATTAAAACTAAACTATATAATTTTATTGATACTATAAAAATTTTATGAGGAAATGATATAATGAAAAAGGCTTTAGTGTGTGGTGCAGGTGGTTTTATTGGGGGACATCTTGTAACTCGTCTTAAGAAAGATGGTTATTGGGTTCGTGGTGTTGACATAAAAGAGCATGAGTATCGAGAAACAGATGCAGATGATTTCAAAGTTCTTGATCTTAGATCTGAATCTAATGTGAGAACATCTTTAATTTTACATGATATCAACGAAACATTCGATGAAGTATATCAACTAGCCGCTGATATGGGTGGTGCTGGTTATATTTTCACGGGAGATCATGATGCTGATGTAATGCACAATTCTGCCATGATTAATCTTAATATAGCAAAGGTGTGTTCTGAATATAAAAAGATGCCTAAAGTATTCTATTCCTCATCTGCGTGTATGTATCCAGAACACAATCAAATGGATCCTGATAATCCTAACTGCATAGAAGATTCGGCATACCCAGCAAATCCAGACAGTGAATATGGGTGGGAAAAATTATTCAGTGAAAGATTATATCTTTCTTATAATAGAAATTATAAACTTCCCGTTAGGATTGCAAGATTTCATAATATTTTTGGTCCTTATGGATCATGGAACAATGGAAAAGAAAAGGCTCCTGCTGCAATTTGTCGTAAAGTTGCTGAGTCGCAAGATGGAGAATCTGTGGACATATGGGGGGATGGAAAACAAACCAGATCTTTTCTTTACATTGACGAATGTTTAGATGGTGTTCGTAAACTCATGGATAGTGAATGTATAGATCCTGTTAATATTGGGTCAGATGAAATGGTAACTATTAACAAATTGGTTGATATTGCATGTGAGGTTGCAAACAAATCATTAACAAAAAATCATATAGAAGGACCTCAGGGTGTTAGGGGTAGAAATTCAGATAATACATTTATAGAAAAAATGATTAAATGGAAACCATCTGGAAAACTAATAGATGGTATTAGGTATACATATAATTGGATAGAAAATAATGTCCAGTGTTCATTAGTTGATATTAAATAAATTAAAGTGGAGTTATTATGAGCCGACCAACCGTTACACTATGCATGATTGTAAAAGATGAAACCCATATTATAGAGGAATGTCTAAGATCAATGGCTAAGTACATCGATCGCTATGACATTACTGATACGGGATCCACTGATGGCACACAAGATCTAATCAAGAAGACTATGGAAGAGTTGAATATTCCAGGTGAAGTTCATCAGTCTGATTGGAAGGGTTTTGGTGATCATAATGGTAAAATGGGATCTAGAACAGAGTCATTTCAGAATGCAAGAAAATCTGGTACAGACTATGCCTGGGTGATTGATGCAGATGATTACATTCAGGGGAATTTTAAATATCCTGATGTGATGGATGCTGATGCATATGCAATTAGCATGGGTAGAGCTGAATTTGGTTGGTGGCGAAATCAGATATTTAAACTAGAACATGAATGGAAGTATGTTGGTGTTCTCCATGAGTATGCAGATTGTGACAGTAAACCAAGAGAAGAGTTGGTTTTTGGTAAAATCAAAGGTGACTATAGAGTCATTGCAAGAACTGAAGGTGCCAGAAACGTAGGAATAAATCCTGTTGATAAGTATAAGAGAGATGCTGAAACATTAGAAAATGCTCTTTTAGATGAACCAAAGAACGAGAGATATCAGTTCTATCTTGCACAGAGTTATTTTGACTCACAGCAGTGGGAGAAGTCTCTAGAGGCGTATGAGAAGAGAGTAGAATTCGGTGGTTGGCCAGAAGAAATTTACTACTCTAAATTGCGTTGTGGTATTATAAAGGGAATGTTGGAGCGACCACTAAATGAAACAACAGAGGCTTTCTTGGATTGTTATAATTCAAGACCCATTAGAGCGGAACCTCTTTGGTTCTTGTCTAGATTATATCGAATGAATGATAAGCCTGCTGTTGCATATCTTTATGCAAGAATGGCTGCGGAGATTCCATTCCCGGAGCATGATATTCTGTTCATTCAAAATGATGTATATTCGTGGGGTGTGTTGGATGAAATTGGCGCTACTGCTTTTTATGCAGGATTTCCTGAAGTTGGTATGCAAGCATGTAAGAATCTTCTAGGAAAACCTGGATTAGTTCCTGTTGAGCATAGAGAGAGAGTTATGAGTAATCTTAAATCATATGAACAGATTACTGAACAATTCAAACAACAACAGGAATTAAAAAATCCAGAAAAACCAACAAAAACAGTCAATGAAGATAAAAAGCCAACAAAAATGCCTACAAAAACAGGCTATAAATCTAGAAAAAAACAAAAAGTATAAATAAGAGTATAACTTGACTTTACATTAATAACTGTGAGTATTAATTATGAGTATCCTATTCCCAGCAGGGAACACATGTGAAATATATCAGTATGGTTGGCAGTCTACTGGCTGTACCAACTCTGCTGGTGTCACTAGAGGATTTACTCAAGAATGGTACTTCGATGGGGATCTATCTTCTTGGGTCGCAATAACCGAAGAGATAGAAATCCCTGTTGGTGCTACTGGTGATGTTGTATCTGTGGATGCATCTGGCTTTACTGTCAGTTCTGCCCTAAATATAGACAGTGGTAACAAGAGGGTTTCCGTTGTGGGCAATCTCACCAATAATGTTTTTACAACCATTATAGCAGGTCCGGTGTCGGGAACGTACACCATTTCAATGAAAGACTCTAATGTTCATAAAGTCGATTGGAGTAAAGCTGCCGGCTATAGCGGAATATCTAGTTTGAGGTTTAATAATCCTCCACCATCAGGAACGTTTGGTGAAATTACATTGTTTATGGAAAATTCGCCAGCAGCAACTCCCAATGGGGAGTTGGCTTTTATTGGTCAGGATATTGATGGTAACAATAATTCTGGTATTTCATTTGAATCCGACATAAATTTAAGTGGCACAACTCACGAAAAGATGTATAAGTTTAAAGTATTTACGTTTGATGGTGGTGATCAGTATTATGTACAGAATGATTCTGGCACCACGTTTGGTTGGGACTTAGCACCATGAGTAAGTGGATACTGAAAAAAGATATAGATTCTGAATTAAGAAAAAACTTAGTCTTAGAAGAAACTGATGTTATGCATCACGAAATAATCCAATTAAAGGATTATGGTGGTGGGTTTTCTGCATTCACTAATGGTAAAAATTTTGCAACTGAAAATAATAAAGTTATAAAGGTAGTTTCTAAAACAGAAGATTTTAATGAATATTTTTCTTCTTACGACGATTCTGAAAGAACACAATACAGATGGTTGGGTCCTCCTACAGGAAAATTGATTCCTAGTGCGTTATATAAAGAAAGTTATTTTAATGAAGCAGATATTACGGTTCCTTTAGATCTTGGTCTTTCTAGAATACTACTTGAAGTTGAAAATGAAGTTTATGAATTAAGAGGAAGCAAATCTAAGTTTAATGAATATCTTAGAATTGTTGAGGTGTCACCAGAACAAACAAACCAAGATGAAATTCAAATAGAAAATAGAAGTAAAATAATTTCTGAATTTGTACAGGAAATGGTTGGTCCCAAAGGACCTATGGGAGATCCCGGTTCAAAGGGTCCAATAGGTCCGATGGGTCCTCCAGGTCCTATTGGAGACGATGGTGTTCCCGGTCCACAAGGTGAACAGGGCATTCCGGGTAGTGATGGTGTTGACGGTAAAGACGGCAAAGATGGAGAAAAGGGTGAACATGGAGATGTGGGTCTTCAGGGAGAAAAGGGAGATCCTGGTCCAACCGGAAGAAAAGGTGATAAGGGTGAAGTAGGAGATAAGGGTGAAAAGGGAGACAGAGGCTCTAGAGGAGTTCAGGGACCAGTAGGACCGAGAGGTCCTCAGGGAGAGCAAGGATCTAGGGGAGAACGTGGAACTGATGGTGAACCGGGTGTTGCTGGACCAGAAGGAAAACAGGGTCCATCAGGTAAACGAGGACCTAAAGGACCTAAAGGAGATAAAGGTTCTGATGGATTGCCGGGTGCTAAAGGTGCAAAGGGAACTAAAGGTCCTAAGGGAGATGAAGGAGATCCGGGTTTAATAAATTCTAAATATCCTCTTGTTTATAATCCAGATAAGCAAGAATTCTCTCTTGACAAAAAATTCTTTGAGAAATTACTCAGTAACGATTCACAAATAAATTCTCAGTTAATGAATAAGTTTATTAATGCTGCATCTTCCGGTGGTGGTGGTGTTGGTATTTTGTTAGATGGATATATAAAGAAAAGATCTTCCGACAGCATAAACTTTACAGGGGATCATTGGGAGTGGAAAGATGATGGTAGATGGGTTTCTATTAGACTGAGTAAAGTTCCCCGATTGTTTGCTGGAGTTTCTGCAGATGTTGCTACCGGAACTTATGCTACAGGAGATTTTCACCT
>JGI24005J15628_10001381_pt1 | contig 12983 bp, 2 predicted proteins | sample LinPmetageLP40_FD_15628 | JGI IMG/M metagenome (IMG submission 15628)
TTTAAATGCTTATCAAAAAATGCCTAGTTTAGGAACAGGTTCACAACTAGGACCTTCTGCTATGGATTTATTAGGAGTAGACAGTCCTCTAGAATCCATTGTCGGTAATTTGCTGGCAGAAAAGATGTTAGGACCTTTAGGTGCAGCGGCTTTAAATATACCTCTTGGTGTTCAAGGACTTTTTGATTTTCAAGAGTTTGGAGGATTAGGTGCTTTTAAAGATGCTCCATTATTTAAGAAAAAAGCAGAACAAAGAAAAGTATTTAATTTACAAAGAAGAAGATTTTTAGAACAACAAAAATTAGCAGACGATAGAAATAAGGGAATAGCGCAAAAAAGAGAAGAGAATCAAGCCAAGGCTATAGTTAGAGCAAATCCAGGTATGGATATAGAGGCGGCTAGACAGCAGGTTAGAGATAAAAATGATATGCTGGTACCAGATCCTGATGGTGCTATAGACGGATTTGGTAATGCGCAAGAAGTTAAATTTGGAGATTTGGCACCAAGACAAAAACGTATACACGAAAGAAATATAAAGAAGAAAAAAGAATTAAAAGAGCAAGAAAAAGAAAACGCAAGACTAAAAGCAGAAAAAGAAGCAAGAGCAAGGCAAGTAGAGCAAGAAAATCAAAGAAAAGCAAACAAAGCTAAAGAAGATCAAAGACGTAGAGAAGCTAAAGAAAGACGCCAAGTAATTGAAGAAGGTGAAACAGGTACTTTTAGAGATCTATATACTAATGATGGTCAAGGAGGATTTAGGCCATTAACAGAAGAAGAATATAGAAAGAAGACTATTGAAGCAGGCGATGAGAATATCAGCTTTAATGAAAGACGATCTATTAGAGACTTAGATGGCCGAGAAATAGGTACAAGAAAAAAGTTTGAAGTTTATGATGCTCAAGGTAATGCTTTGGCGACAGGAGACCAGGGAGATTCGACCTTTGGAATAGCGTTTAATAGAAAAATAAAAGACAGAGAATGGGAAGAAAGATTTGGAGATAATCAAGAAGAGTATGATCCAACAGGTGTGAACAGAATTGATCTATATGATAAAATGGGCAATAAAATAGATTTTTCTACTCAGAAAAGAAAAGACAGAATAGAGGATATCAATGATCCACGATACATAAATACAGATGAAGAAACATATTATGATAAACGAGGGAATCGAGTTAAGATCTCTGATGATTACAACGCTAGTCAAGCTAGCAGAGAACTGAACAAAAGAAAAGAAAGAGAAAAAAGGATACAAAGAGAAGAACAAAGAAAAGAAATGACTGATTATGAAAAACTTCAGGCAGATAGTGCTCAATTAGATAAACTGGGACAAGAAGCACGGAACAGGAAAAAGGGCGCTTATGTAGATAAATTAGAACCTGGAATGAAATATAAGGAAGGAGACGAAGACCGAGTTAAATTTGGTCAGAATGACCTATCCGTTCTTGGTGGGGATGAGTCTGAATATTTTAAAAGTATGTATGTTCATCAGAAAAATAAAGACAATAGAATTATAGAACTACAGGAACTGAAAAGAAAACGCCTAGGTCTTATAAATACTTTCTTGAACAAACCTGGCGAGAAGATGGATGAAATTCAAGAGGCTTTCAATAATGATCCTGAATTTAAAAGTATTTTAGATAATGAACTAGCAAGAAGAATGAAAGAAAATGAAGTAGGGTCGCAAACAGATATAAGTAATCAATTTGGAGTAAAACAGGCAGATATCCTTGATAACTTTATTCCTGATAGCGGAATGTCATATCAATTAGGTTTATATAAGAACTTAATGGCAGAAAGCGGGTCGAAAACATTTGATAGTGCTGTTACTAGACAAGCGTTAGGTGCCGATAAAGACATGAGTCCAGAACTAGCACGCAAGAATGCTGAGCTAGCAGCTATTTCTCAAAGAGCAAAAGATGAAGTAGCTTATGCTAAACGTCTTGATCTGGTGAAACAGATTGAAGCGGAACAAGGATCTGAATTTACTAATGCTTTCTTGAGAGATATGGAAAGAATAGCTCTAGAAACAGGTCTTGGATTTGTTGATATTTTTGACAATCTAAGACACCCAGACAATAGTATGAAGGATTCAGAATCATATAAAGATATGGAAAACAGAATACGTGATATAGATAATTTTGAACTCCCATCACTATCTGAGTCAGATCGAGCTGCAATGATAAAAGCGCAGGAGCAAGGAATAGGTAATATTACTGATCTTCCAGGAGTAATGGGTCCTGTCGCTCCTGATATGATAGATAGTAAAGATCCTGTGAAAAGATTTGCTGGTTATTATGGTCAACAGCTGTACAATCTTGGAGGAAACGCTACTTATGGACTACAAACTGCTCTGATGGATAATGCTATTTTTGGATCAGTTGATCCTGCAGAACGAGCTAGAGAAAAAGAAATGTTTGAAAACAGGATGGGTGGAGATCCTCTGTTGCAGTCTCAAGAGGAACGAGCTAAAAGACAACAAAAATTTGCTGATGATATTACTGCGCTCCAGAGCAGATTTGCAGAAACGCTTTCCTTAGCGCCATATGCTGGAGGTGCTGCAATGGATGTGTTTGCGCCTCTTCTAGAAGGAAAACCCTTAGGAGACATGGCCGGAGGAAAGGGCGATACTAAGTTCCGCGACGACTTTTATGATGCCACTATGGGAGCACTTGCTACTGCACAAGATGGAGACACCACAGATATCTTCAGTAAAGATCTTGTAAATTTAGGAAAAGAGCTTGAAGAAGTTAATGCTGAAGCGAACCAGGGTAATTATGGACCTAATTCGGCTGCGGTAGCTGATGCTATAATGTTTCTGACAGATGCGATACCTGTTTCAAAAATAGGAGATATTGCAAACCCGAAACACAATATTTTGAAACGGTTCTTCGAGAAATCCCCCACACTTAATGCTAATATGGGAACTGTTCCTTCTCCTGGTAAGCTTATTCCTGATTTAGGAATAACATCAGTAGATCCTGGGGCTATTGCGCTGGAACGAAGAGCACAACAAGCAGCAGCACTTAGAAGAGCACTTGAAGACGCACCAGAGAATGCTAGATATAATGAGATATTACAAAATCAAGGCACTCCAGCATTTCTTAGAACTGTTATAGGAGATCAGTTGCCTACTCTTAGAAAGCTAAATCCAAATATTCCTAAAATAACAAGAACAAGGAATATAAAAGGTACTCCATATGTAGATCCTAAAATGGCCACCCCTATAGCTGATGCTCAAGATGCGGCCAAGATAAGAGATGATTTTTTAAAGAATAATGATAGTTTTCTAGACAGTATCGTTTCAGAAGCTGCTAATAAAACTCCTATAAGACCAGATGGCACCCCGGCAGGATTTGGTATGCCTGGACAACCAGGTGTGAATTTGGATTCGTATCCTTCAATTCCTAGTGTTAAACCTAAACCAGGAACAGCAGGAAATCCACGACCACTCACTGAAAAAGATAAGGCTATTGTGCGGGAACTTTTAGAGTCATCTACCCCTAATCCTGTTGTTGGTAATAAAGGCATGCCGGACGATCTGTTAAATGATTTAGGTTCTGACTTTCAAAATGCTAGACAATCGACAACAGCAGCTACTCCCAAAGATATTAGAGCTGCAAGTATTAATATAGAAGATCCTGAAGCAGTCAAACAATTTCTTGCTTATAATAAAAATTATTTAGACACTATGATGAAAGGAGCAGATAATGCTCTTTATAATTTAGATAATATAAGCGATAAAGATCTTGTTAATATTATTGCAAATGCTCAAGATAGATCATCTGGTGTTCAAAGTACTTTTATTAAAGACAGAATAGCTAGTATGAACATGTCTAGAAATGCAAAAAGTGCTGCTCTTCCGGATGCTCAGATGTCACAAACACCAAGGGGAGATCTGCGCATTGGACAAGGTCAAGGTCCTATTGATCCTATTAGTGGTCAACGACTATCTGTGGGAGAGCCAATTGATGTTCCAAATTACAAACAACCAGGAACACCAGTACAAAAACAAAAACGAGACCCTATGGCGCGTAGCCCAGGCTTTGAGGATAAAGACAAATTCCCTAGTTTTGAAGATACACTTAAGTACAGAAGAGGAGGAATGGTATATGCTAGTAATGGTATGCTAATTCCATATCGACCACAAGGAACAGATACGGTTCCAGCCATGTTGACTCCTGGAGAATTTGTGGTCAATAGAAATGCTACTAGTCAATATCTACCAGTTTTAAGAGCTATCAATAGCGGATACAATACTCACGGTCAAATGGTTAATCATCTGGCTCGTGGAGGAGTAGCAGGTTCACCTCAATATCTCGAAAATGGTGGATTAGCAGCTGGGGGTGTTAATAATGGTGTATCAGTTAATAGTCAAATTGGAGGAATAGAAGAATTAAAAGCCGTTGTAAATCAGCTAAATGAAGCTATATCTGGTGGTACAGAAAATATGACAAATGTCGCTACACAAATCTCAAATACGTCTCAATCTCTAGCTTCTGGAGCTCAATCTTTGAACGAAGCTGGTACAAATATACCAACTCAGATTACACAACAACAAAGACTCACCGTGGATCACGCTGGTATACCACAGAATATAGGAGCAGAATTTGGGAAATCAGCAGATTATGCTATTGGCCAAGCAGACTCCAGATCAGCACAACAATTAAATGATCTTAATACTGCAAATGAAGGCTCACTTGGTTTACCACCTCCTAATAACAACTCTACTATACGTTAAGGCCAAAAGACATGAATAATGTACATATTTTTGAAAATGTAGGATTAAAATGTAAGACAGAAAATAATAAAATTATTCTATTAAAAGCCTTGGTCGGATATAACAATTTCCAAGACTCACAAATAGGTTCTTCTGTACCATATTTAATTAGGAATGTTGCCCAAAACAAATATGAAGTAGGTGTTGGTGAATTAGGCAAAGATGGTGATTTTTATATTGTTAGAGAAAAGGTAATATCTTCTTCTAATAATGGTGACCCTGTAGAACTTATAGGGGTTGATAGTGAATTCTATATCTTTGCTAATGAATATAATTTTAATACAGCCTTTAATAATGTCATACTTAAAGACGACAGTTTTGATGTAGATAATGTTAGAGCTATATATATAGTAGATACCTCTAAAGGTTCTATCACTGCCACACTACCACCCGCACAAAATAATAAATCATTAGTAGTAGATTTTAAAACGGTTAATAATGCTAGTGGTCAATTAGTAATTAAATGTTCTGAAAATTATACCGTTCATAGTTTGCCCGGTAAAGATAAACATATCACATTAGTCTGTACTGGTTCTAAATGGGTTCCACTACAAGATAATCAAAAACAACAGCCTACTTTTAGTAAATTCTCAAACCCATCTTTTTCTGCACAAGCTGATCCTGCTGGAGCTACTGGTTCATTACAGTATAAAGTTGATGCTACAACCTTTGGTGATACTAAAGCATTTTTTGGTCCAAACGATACAATATTATTAGGCGGTACGGGCATAATTGATAATGCTCATATTGTATTGCCTACTACTGGTGTTGGTGCTAATAATAATGTAATATTTAACCATCAACATGCCAGTGGTGATTTTACTGTTCACGGTAGTGCTAGTGGTATAGCCTTAAAATTTAGTCATAATGGAGGTCTAGGACTAAATGTTCCTACAGGTTATGCTGCTCCTTCTAGTGGAGATTTTATTGTCTATGGCAGTGGTGATTTTAATGACGCTAGAAAAAACTTATTCTTTTCTTATGATGGTAGACTAGGTATCAATATTCCTGCTGGTAGTAGACCACAGACCGTAGCTCATTTTATAAACGTTTCTGATTGTTCAGAAACTTTAAGATTAGAAAACAAAGCTGTTTGTCATCCAGCAAATGCTACATTATACCATAACCCACCTTTGGCAACTATTCCTGCCAACAGTACCGTAGCTACTGTGACTATGGCTTCTAAAAATAGTGCTCAAAATAAAGTAGATTATGTACAATTATTAGGTAGGGTTTTAGACTTCACTAATGGTCAAACTAAAGGAGAATTTGGTTTAGTTGTAAATAGCGGTAATGCTGGTGCTCAAACAATTAAAAGTAATGTTGCACAAACAGTTTTAAATCATGGTACCTCAAGACTGTCTGTTTCGAACTCTTCTGCTGGTATTGCTAGTCCAGAAATTACATTCTCAGGTACAAGTATAAATTTCGTCGATCTATCTTCAGGGGAATCTGGTGTTGTTAATTTTGGCACAATTAATACTAATATTATTACCCCTAATACATTAAAGCTAGACACATTAAGCACAAATAGCTTATTAACAGTCAACTCAGATAAAGAAGTTGTAGCAGCTAGTACAGGCAATGCGATATCTATTGCAAATGCTCCTTCTGGAAGAATATTATCTACAGTAGATAACGGTCTTATTACTACAGATATTGGCCTTGATGATTATTTTAGAACAAATAAAGATGTTACATATCAAGCTTTCAATGACGACAAGGGTCGTGCATGCGAAGCCTGTTTAAAACAAATTATATTTACTGAAGAAGTTCCAGAAGCAGAGTTTATTTTAGGAGACCAAATTGCTGTCATCACATCTAATGGTGTTACTTCTTATAATTTTATAACAGGTGTTGTTTCTGCTAATGGTCTTATTACTACACTGAATGTTGCTGATACAATTACTAATACAACAACTACAGGTTTAGTAGCCAAATCAATCACTAGAGGTTTTTCACTTAAATTAGAAAAATATGTAGATCCCTCTATTACAGCATTAAATGATTCTACATTTATATTATTAAGTACTAGACCTGGAGAAAGCACAGTATTTAATGGAGATCAAAAGAAAGTAGGATTTACTGTTTATGCAGATTCTATTATACCAGCTATTGATATTCAACCTTCAGGTGCAAATCCTGCTCAAGTATTTACAGGACAATACTATAAGTTTGCAACAAAATCTAACAACTCTCCTCTGAAAGTTTTGGTTGATCCTTCTGGTAGGGGCACTAGCAATTCTGAGTATAATACCGCCAATTTTGACAATGCCACTCTACCCAGATGGTCTGGACTAGTTAGTGATGTTGGACTTAACGGATTACGTAGTTACTACGGCACTCTAGATCAAAATGGTAATGTTGCAGAATGGATTGCTGTTAATAATCAACAACACAACACAAATGATTCAAGATACGTTGCTGGCGGTAGTTTTTCTAGTTCTTTACAACAACTAGGTGCTGTAGAATCTTTTAGTTCAATTTCTGGAGCATCTGGCGTTGGTATTAGATTAGCAAGTTTATTTGCCAAACAAGATAGCACATACGTTAGTAGTACTTTAGGACTTGAGTTTGTTAATGTCGGTAATCCAAAGAATATCTCTTCTGCTACTGGTTTACAATTATATAATAGCGTTACCGATTCTTATTCTGATTTAAGTTTTTCAAATCTTGGTACTGTAACCAGACAATATAGAATTGGTAAGAATGAAGTAACAAATAGTCAGTATGTAAAATTTTTAAATTCTATTGCTTCTGGAAATGCTGGTGATACACTGGGACTGTTTGATGGTCAGATGGAAACAAGTATAGCTGGAGGCATTGAAAAAACTAGTTCTGTAATATGTGCCCCAAGGAATATGTTACATACATATTCGACTAAAACAAATTACGAAAATAAACCAGTTAATTTTGTTAGTTATTTAAGTTCTGTAAGATTCGCCAACTGGGTAAACAATGGCGCCCCTACAGGCTTAACGGTTAGTCCTGATGTTATAACAGAATCTGGAGCATACAATATTGCTTTACAGGGTGGTGGAGCTTATGCTATTAGCAAAGACGCAAATGCAGAATATTATCTACCAGATATCAATGATTGGTTTAAGGCTGCTTACTTTGAAGCAGGAACCGCAATTGCTCAATCTGGTACAACAGTTTTAATTAATGCAAGTGCTCCGGGAATACTATCAACCAAAGATGACGTAGAAGCTAGTATTACTCTTGGTGGTGATGTAGTATTGCCTAGTGGCGATCTGAATGTCTCTGGAGTAGTCGCTGCAAGAGATCTTCAAGTCGTTGGTGCTTCTGGAGAAAGTCTTATAGAAACAGTTAATGATACAGAGATAAGTATTCTTGGACTACAACAGGGTCAGAATGCTCTTAGATTAGTAAATACAGAAAATGGTAAATTACAAATTGGTCCTAATCCTAGTTTAACATTAAGTGGTGCTGGTAGTTTAGACGGCAGTTATTTTACAGGTTTTTCTAAAGCCAAAACGACTATTGCTTCTACTGGTGAAATTAAAATTTTATCCGAACTACCTGTTATATTTAGCGGTATTAGTACACAAAGTCTTGTTGTAAACAGTCTATCGTTCCAGGATGATGAAGGAAATGAAACAGACTTTTTCAATGGTCCTGTAGGAGGTTTTGTTTATAAGGTTGGATCTTCAAGCTCTAATGCCTCTGATCAATTAAAGTTTTCAGATGATGCAATATTCTTTTCAGGAGAACAGACTAGCGGATTATCTCCACTATATATTGATAATATTAATAAGGTTACAACATATAACAACATGAAGTTTGAAAGTACTTTTGTTGAATTAAGCGGTATGTTTAACCCAACAGAATTGCAGGTTGGTCCAGATCTTCCCGCATTGTCTGGGTCTTTCTTGGTTCACCAAGGTACTGGTCCTCTGAAGTACCAGATTAACGACTTCTTATCTGCACAAGGATTGACTTATCAAAGATATGAAAAAAGACTAGTTCTTGTAGATGTATTTACTAAAAAAATAAGTTTTGTAGATCAACCGGCAGAACCTAAAATACCTGATACTGCTGATGGCGTTCCTGTTTTAGATGACTTGGCTTTAGAATATTCATTTGGTGATACTGTAGCTATTATGCACACAGGAAACAATGAAATCGAATATGTAAAATTGGCTGCACAAGCTAAAGGACCATTTGATGGTCCTGATTTTCTTTATATAGGAGATACTCCTCTGTTTAGCGAAGGCGCAGGGGTTGCTGGGGCTTCAACCATAAGTTCATTCTTCTGTCCAGGAGTTAGAGGGAATGAGGATGATGGTGGTGAAGACGTACCATCTTTTACTGGTATTATGTATTCTATAACTAAATCTGCTACTCTGAAAAACGGATTAGGATATGGGCTATTTGCTACAGACCCTCCTGCTGTAAGTGGATTTAATTGTGATAATGAATCTTATGAACCTATAGAAAATGCTGGTGCTGAGTTTACATTTAGACCAAGTTCTCAAAATGTTATTAGTACCAGACCCACGATTAGTACTATGTTTAATAATGTTGGTGAAAATATTGATTTTGCAATATATGGACGTACTAAGTTTCAATACAACAGATATAATCCAAATATACATGATGCAAGTGATGCTAAAGGGGGTCGTCCTGATGGCTTAATTCCAAGTTTTATGGTTGATGCTAATGTTGGCAATGCTGCTAGTGGTGATGTTCCTTCTGGTGTTTACTTTATAGACTACTCTGATGCAGAAAAGACTATTCCAACAGGATTCAACCTAGATCAAAGAGGAAAGGTTGTTGTTAATACTGAAACTCCTTTTGTTATTACTTCTTTAAGTAAAGGTATTAATGTCGAACCTTCTGGGTTTTCTACTTTAGATCTTGTTGCTGATTTGACTGTAGACGGATATACATATTCTAGTGGATTAATAACTGATCATATTTATCTGTCTGGAATAACTCCTAGTACTTATATTCCTGGCGCCGTATTAACAACAGACGTTACGGGTAGAGTTATATCTATTAGGCCAGATCTTCCTCCTAGTGTTGCTGGTCCTCCAACTTTAATTACTGGTAGTGTTGGTAATACTAGTGTTGATTTGGATTGGTTTGCTCCAACGGAAAACGGAGGTAAGCCAATACTCAACTACATGGTAGAATATAGCACTAATAATGGAGCAACATGGACTGCTACTGTTGATATTGTTGATCCTAATCCTGGAGAAACTGTTACTGGATTAACTAATGGTGAAAATTATGTCTTCAGAATTAAAGCAGTAAATGAAGTCGGAGAAGGTCAGTGGTCAGAACCTAGTTCTCAATTTACTCCTAGTTCTAATTTTCCTGGTGCTGTCAGAGAATTAACTTTAACTAGAAGTGATGTAACAGATCCTGATACAGGTAATATTGTTTCTAATACTATTGAAGCAACATGGGCTGTACCCGTAGAAGCTGGGGCCAGTGTTATTGCACAATACATAGTTAGATATAAACCATTCGACGGTTTGTCTTGGATTACTAAAGACCCAATTACTGCAACATCAGCAAGTTCCTATACTTTAGATTTAACGGGGTTATTAGCTGGTCCGACATATTTGATTAAGATTACAGCACAAAATAGTTATGGCGAAGGCCAACCTACTATTAAGCGATCCGTTGGTACTGATCCTGCTCCTACAGGCCCAGAACCTCCTCCAAACCCTAATGATTTTGGAACAATAGAATTTTCAGGATCTTGTTCTACTCCAACAACAATATAAAAGGTAAAAATTATGGCAGGACCACAATTTAGAAGAGATGTTTCAACAAGCAATATTCCGTCAAAAGATCAAATAGAAATTGGCGAAATAGTCATTAATGCTGTCACAGGTAGACTTTACACAGTTACTGTTAATCCACCAACAATAGAAGGAGGATCTCCCACTAAAGGTGAAGTTATAGAATTTGTAGGTTCTCTTGTTTGTCAAACCACCACGACAGTTCCAGATATTTTATTTTCGGATACTACAGGATTCTGCTGCTTAGGTGATACTTTAGGTGTTGAAGTTAGTGGATTGCAAGAAAATACCAACTATACATTCTCAATGTCTGAACTTACTGAGAATAGTAGTTCAATAGATATAGCATCTGCAAATTACAAGAATTATACCGGTAGTATTAATGGTAGTGATATTAATTATTTAAAATCTGCTATTCTTCCTATTAGTATTAACACCTCTGATAATAAATCCGCTGTAAGTATATTTGAATTTAATGTATTGTCTGATAATGATCTAATTACTAGCAAGGTAGTGAGCGTTAAATGTAAAGATTGTTCAACATCAACAGTCACTACTGATCCTGATGATCCTGATGACGATGATGATGGAGGAGACAATAATCCTCCTGTCGCTCAAAGTGTTTCTGTGCCTGCAAGTCCTCAATCTTCGCAATCTACTGCGCCACCTCCGCCTACTAGTTCAGCTCCGCCACCTCCGCCTACTAGTTCAGCTCCGCCACCATCGTCGCCACCTCCTCCATCTTATGGATACTAAAGGAATAAATTTAATATGATACCTGAAAATAATTTTATATTATCAGAATGCGAATGCGGCGCATTAATATCTTTTCCAGAAATAGACCTGCAATCTAGCAATCCTCCTTTTTCTTTGTCTGGTAATAATAATGTTATTTTAGAATTTAATGTTGTTGATACTTATCCTAAGAGTGCTAAAGTTGATATTGTACCAAGTGCTTATAATGTGCAAAAACCTAATAAATTTACTCCTCAGACAACCGTTAAAATAACATCAGAATATAATTTTGGAACACATGCTTTATTGCAACTAAATTGCAAAGATAGGTATGGACGAATTTTATATAGCTCTTATCAAAAAATTCTTTGTAGCCCAGCCGGGTCTAGAATTTGTGAAGTACCGGTAGAGTCTGCTAAAAGAGATCCTACTATAATTTTAGAAAAACGTAATGGTTGGAGATATAATTATAATGATCACACTGTAGCATTGTTTATATATAATAATAGATATTCAGATGATATTATCGCTAAACTAGAACGCAAAAATACTAATGTGCTACCCTTAAGATTGCATTGTGAGAATGGAACTTTTCCAGATTGGGTAAACAATGAGCCAGATAGTGCTATTGAAAATACTTGTGCTAATAGCCTTAATAACAGGAAAATAGCACCAGTGCCTGCTATTAGTATGATAGTAGAAAAATATGCAGATACCACCGTCAAGGTGGGGGAATTAATATATAATCCTAAAGTTTATCTTCCATCAGACGTTATTACGGTAGATAAAGAAAACACATCTGCTTCAGGAGTTTTTAATGGTTCTCATATCGAGTTGTCTAGTAATAAACGCCTACAGCATTTATTACAAACAGATATTGACTCAAATATGTTTATATTAAGTCCAGGTGATACAGAATTTAGTATTAATGGTCGTACATTCGATAAAAACCAATATTTATGTTATTCTGCTGGAACATATAATTTAAATATCCCAGAAGAGCATCCTATAGCTATTCTTAATAAGGGGTACGAAGAATATGTATCGTATTCTGGCAGTGCTTCTCAAGAAAAAATTAAAACAGTAAATATTGTTAACGATCCAAATAATGATTATATACCTGAGTATGTTCATGGAGATTATAAATTTTACTATGGCAATGTAAGTCTGACTGTTACTTCTGGTATAAATAATATGCCTATTAGTTACTATACTTATTATAACGGATTTTTAGGAGGTAAAGATAGATTAGTTTTTGCAGAAACCTATGCTCCAACACCGACGCCTACTGTTACATCTACTCCGTCTGCAACTCCAACACTTACTCCTACTATTTCTCTTACTCCTTCTATTACTCCTACAAATACTAGTACTCCTACAAACACACCAACTACAACACCTACGCAAACTCCTACTGCTACTGTAACTCCAACAGTCACTCCTACTATTTCTGTTACTCCTAGTTTAACACCTTCTAATACTCCAACCACTAGTGTTACTCCTACTAATACTCCTACTGCTAGTGTCACACCTACCAAGACTCCTACTGCTACGGCAACATTGACACCTACTGTAACACCAACAATTAGTGTAACGCCTTCTGTAACGCCAACACACACCCCTACAATTTCAGTGAGTCCAACAGTAACTCCTACGATTTCAGTGAGTCCAACAGTAACTCCTACGATTTCAGT
>JGI24005J15628_10001393_pt1 | contig 12942 bp, 6 predicted proteins | sample LinPmetageLP40_FD_15628 | JGI IMG/M metagenome (IMG submission 15628)
TTTGACATTATTCAGTCTGATTTATATATGTACTCTGCATCGTTCACTATTCCGCCATGCTTGTTTTTGCTATAGCGATGAAATTCTCAATGCTCTTAATAGGATCTGCTACTAATTTGATGTTTACAATCCAGCTAGGTATCATTCCTCCAGGGTCACCATGGGTGCTATTCGTAACCTTTGTTCTTTGCTCATCAATTTTCTCAAACTGCCATAGGCCATGCATCATGGGAATACGGACAAACTTATCTCGTTCTTCCTTATACCCTTCGACCTTATTGGTGCTTAAAATGACAAGGCTGTCTGACATGTACTCCAAAGCCCCTTTAATGACTAGGTCACGATCCATGATAGGCCATGGTGCATCTACTTCAACATAATAAATATAAGCTAATGAGTCAGCACTGGTCAACAATTCGCTATTTGAGAAATTAACCATCCAATCATCATGATGATTAAAATCTGTCAACACTTTATACAAAACTTTGAGGGGTAAATCAACAATGGTTTCAACCTTCGTTTGTTTGATTTGATAGCCTACTACATTACGGGTATACACACTTATGCCATCTACTTCTTTTGCGAGTGACCATTTGTTTTGTTCAGACAACTGGGCAAAGGATATTTGACCCATACCACAAAGCATTGCTACTAATATGATAGTTATCTTGAGCTTTTTTTGACTTTTCCCCATTGATATTTCGTAATATGTACTGCGCGCAAAAGTAATCATTTCTTTGATTGGCTAGTGGCCAATGACACTTTCTTAAACCCGAAATATGCATTAGCATAACTCTGCCTTGTGCCTCCGCTTCACAGCAGCTATGGCTCAATAGCGAACGCGGCAGAGCTTCAGCGACATGCGGTTTTCGATCAGACAAATCAGTAAAAGATATTGCTTTCCCACCACCTGGCTCTTTGGTCATACAGCGCAGAGGTGATGAGGTGTTTATACCCCACGGAGACACTCACTTAACTAATGGGGACGTTATCACAGTGGTCGGGAATGCTGCCGCATTGACAGAATTCAGAAGGTTATTGGATGTTATCTAATCGAACTTAGCTTAATCTAAACAACATTTTTTGTATTTCTTGCCACTGCCGCAGGGACAGGGATCATTTCTCCCCACTGTTTTTTCCTTGATGTACGGCTGTCTGTCAGAAAACAGAGGCCACCTGATCGGTTCAATAAGATTCTGATCTAAACTATCTGGGTAATAGAAATCACTTGAAAAGTCATTGTCTTCATAGAAAAGGTGTTCATTTTCTTTCAAATGATCCTTCCAGGAAGCCTCTCTTTTCAGACAGAGAGGTTTTATCCTATCCACATCCAATATTATTTCACCTTCAAGGATTCGAATGGCCTCTTCTATTTCTATCGCAGAATGCGACCATGTATTATTTTCATCTGAATCCGTGCGAAACTTTTCTAACTTTCTTTTCAATATCGGCAGTCCTTCCGTTATTTTCAGATCGGCTATGGTAGCAGTCAGCATATCATACCAAGAAAGCTCGTCACGTTCAAGCAAACTGAGCAACCGGGGCTTAAACTTGTCTATATCACAGAAATAGAAAGCGTCAAACAGAAAATATATATCGGGTTTCGAGTTTTTTTCTGCATGGCTTTCCATCGCTTCCAGTACTTTCTCTGCGGTGAGATCTGGGTGCTTTTGGGCCAGTTTACCGATCAGGTACTGTCCCTGCTCACGCAGCCAGCCAGAATCATTGGGATTGTCCTCGTAAAGCTGGATCACTGGGTCGATCAATTGTTCGCAAAGATGACCCTCTGCGGCAAGCGCATACCAAAATGGGGTAATCATGCAATCTGCCCAACAATACTGATGATCCCAATGATTTCGTAGTGCTTTTAAGATAGACGAGGTAGCAGCATCTGACGGATCATTATGCACGTATTCAATGGCTGAAAACGGAATGCCATTTTTACAGCTATCCAGTACGGCTAGAGCATCATCCAACCGGGGAAATTCCAGCGATGTTTCGGGCAGGTGATGAAGGTTATATGCATATCTATCTTCCAGGTGGTCAGTCCAATATTTCAGATCGTAAAACCATTCGATAGATAAGGCCTGTAAGATCAGCTCCTCTGACTTTTCTTTATCAAAACCCAAATTGCGCAACCGTTCGAAAGCTTCATGCTCTTTTGAGCCTGGTTCCTCCAGGGTCATTTCAACCCGTTCTTCCATATCCTTGCGATGATATTCGTCTCGAAGCACATCTTCCGGACTGGAGAACTTATCCAATTCGTCAAATTCAATAGGGCCGCCCTCGTCATAAAGGTCAGCCTCCTCTTCCCACTGTTCTGCGTAATTTTGTAGTGCAACCTCAGCCACTTCAGGATCAAAGAATTCGGCATCCCAATCATCACCCATCCACTCACTAACCTCATCATATTCCGGATGGTTTTTGTTGGTCAAAATCGTAAGCATACCTTGGTATCGCCATATACCTCCGCAATCTTCCGGAGGGCATGCCCGTTCCCCGTCAATAAAAGCCGGGTATGTTTTATCTTCTTCTTCCGGCAGGATTTTTTCTAGCACAACGATATGTTCCCAATCATCCCCAAAATCATAGATATATGTGAATTTCGATTTGACCTTATTGATCAATTCGTTCAGACACGTGTCCTGACTATCCCTTTCAAAAAGGTTTGAACCATCATCAAGGACATCTCCAAAGTCATGAATTCTGATTTTTTTTACGACAAACTCATACATGTGGTCATTTTCCCAGCCCATGGCAAGCTGAAGAATATAATGCAATTCAGAAAATGTAATTTCTTCAGTTACCTGTACCCTCCGCCATATTTTAGGGTGGCTATCCCTGAGTTCTATTTTAAGCTGATATATCTGTCTCATTTGTACGTAATTAAATTTTCAATCCCTAGGTTCACGATAAGTGTTCATGCTGCTATTGGTATAATTAAGGATTCTAAGATTTATGACCATTTCACGAAACAAAGTTAAAAATCCTGCGCTAAGATTGCATCAAAAAGGAGAGATAATATGGCGAAAATATCCGACATTTAATGAATGAAACTCTACCATCTTATCCGGTCTTACCAGTGGCTGCAGGTACTGCCGATCTTCCTTGAATTATATGCCGATGAAAAGCCAAACATAGTCTCTCACGAGCGTGTATTTCAATCACTTAAAATACTTCTGCCAAAAGAAAGCACTGTTACACTGGAGATAGACCGGTTATGGGAAGATGGTGAGGAAACAAACTATGCCGAAGTCTATGGGATAGACTACACACTACCTGAAACAGTACTTACCAGGGGAGTTGCCATTGAGTTTGTGGTCTGGGAAGAGTGGCTTTTTATGGAGATCGGCAAAGACGCCTTTGAAGAGTGGAGTGATACAGAAATCATTAGTCACGCCCTGTACGAGATGACGCTGGAAGGGTTCACTCAGGAGGATATCCGGGCCAGTTTTGCATCGATCGTAGCGAAAGCCACAAGGCTCAAAGAGGAGTATCAACGATTAAAAAATTAAAATACACTAATAGGGTGTACGACAATTCCTTAGTTTAGATCAATGAGATTTAGTACAGTGTTCCACTGTTGACTTTTGTTGGCTATCATGAGGTTGACGACTTGTTGAGCCCCCTTGATAGTGCACCTTTGCCCTGATAGTTTCATTCTGCATTGAATCACATGCCTGTGGGCAGCCTCATTGGTCCTGACCCTATAAGGAGTCCTGGTCTGGATGACGAAATGATAAAACGGTATGTAAAATACCAAGAAAAGGAAGAACGGAAGTCAGAATCAGAACAACAAGAATTTGATTTTTAGCACAATCATTCAGAAGTCCCCCATGGGGGCATGGCAAAGCCAACTTCTAAGAAGGTGTGATTTTTACTTATATACCAATGACTTTTCCAATGCTAAATTTTATTACTTTTAATGCCAACATTAAAAATGTGTACCGTATTGGATTTTAGCGTTCCGGATTATATGCAAGGAAAGTTCTCTACCCAAACTAGACTTAATGAAAACCGATAAAGAACGATCTGAATCTGAGGATGACCTAGGAAAATCTTGTCAAAAAAGCCTTAAAAAGACAAATATTTCTCATAGTCCAATGCGCAAATTTTATCATCCTCGTTTGAAAAATATCAATAGGCTTGAGGTTTACAAGTCACGTACCCATCAAGGGTTTCTTACACGGATCGGATTATTTTGTGTGGGTCTATATAATGGCTGGTTACATTTTTTCAGGAAAGTGCACAACCTGATATTTCCTCGTCAAGATAAAATCTTTGGAAATCCCAATCCTGATCATTTGGTAACCGGTCATCTTACATTTGGGAGTAGGATGGCTGATGGAGATTCACCTATTTTTAATATGCATCTGGAACTGTGGGCAAGAACTTTTTGGGGAGGGTATCGAAAACTTAGCCAGGGGAAGTCGGATCGCGAAGGAAAGTTTAGCCTTCCGTATGATTTGTTTTATGTCCATCGGTTTTATATCTCGAAGGTTTGGTTGGCAGTGTACCAAACTGGACATGAACATTTTACAATAAATGGTCAACATACTCCTGAATTTACAGAGTTCAAACGTGTACCGATACGCAAAGGAGATTTAGTTGGGATCGACTATTGTTGTCGTCAGGTACAGCTTTTCTATTGGGAATACCGAAAAGATACTCCATTACCAAGGGTGGTGATTAAAGATCATGATAAAGATGCTCCTGATAAGTATTCACCTGGCTTTGATGAAGCAATTGAAAAAACATTTGTCCCTATTGAATTGATTAAGCTCAAGCACTTGGAGATGATTCGAATGAACCAAGGACTTACTTACCGGCAAATAGTGGAGGATTATCCTGAAAATTTAACCGTTTGCATGGAGAAAATGCAACCAGGAATCACAAGAGGAGATGACTGGTTTGGTCAGCGGATGATGAACGGAATGTATGCATGTGATTTTGATCGTGACCCTAAGAACCCGAACCTTTACTGGGTTCACCATCATTGGGGATCTTATGAAAAGACCTATCACCACTATGCCATACCTGATGTCGACATGTGGTTCAAGTTGAAGGAAGATGGGTTGCCAACACCAGTGAAAATCACACTTACAGGCCCATTGACAGCTCAAGAGAAGAATGAAAAACAAAAGAGAACTTTTACGCCCACCGATGGAGAAAAGTGGTTGGCAGCAAAGCGTATTTGTCGTGTAAGTGCTGGTCTAAATGCAGAATTATCACATCATTTCGCTGGAACCCATATAAATTCAGAACAGTATGCTATTGCATGTTTTAGAAATTTAAGACTAAATCCAATTTCTGGATTGCTTAAATCCTTCTTACGCTCGGTCGTATTAGTGAATCATACAGCTGACCGAATTTTGGTTGGCAATGGATACATCACCTCAGCCTGTGCCCTTACTCCAAAAGGCATTGATCAGGTGGTCTATAATACAATGGGGACTTTAGATTGGAAAGGATATCAACCTATGCAGCCGATTAGTGAAGCGCATACTTACGCCAAAGCTTCTAATCTATTTTGGGATATCGTTTTTGCATTTGTATCCGACTTCATCGATGAACCTGATAACAAGGAACAAATATTGAAACACTGGTTTGAAATTTATTGCTTCTCTGAAGACTTAGTTAAACATAGCGCACCATTTTTCCTTTGCAATTACCTGCAGAATGCATTGCTAGACGGTAAGGGAAAGGTAAAGGGTGGCTCAGAGTGGTACAATCAGCACCACAGGATGGATTTAAATGACGATCGACCAGAGGTGGATGGAATCAAAAAAGCCGTTTCAAAAATTACAGATAAAACAAATGGAGAAGAAGTGACGGATGAGGATCTACATCATCTAAAACAGGCATGCACCTATATGATTTATCAAGCTACTTTTGGACATACATGGTCCAACTCCAAGCAATACGATGATATTGGGGAAGTGCTGTATTGTAGCTTGGGAATTCGGTTTGGAGATGGTTCTGATGGAGTCATGGGTTCTGAATCTGATCATTCTATAGCTCCAGACCTTACCCGTTCCACGCAAATGATGTGGTGGAGCAATATGCTATCTCGCACTGGATATGGATTCATCATCGCTGATGAAGATAAAGATGTTCCTCCTAAATTAAGAGAAAGCCTCGAAAAACATCGACAAGCATTCGCTGACCTTGATTTAGACATTGACATCATCCAGTCCAGAACCAATATTTGACAGATCCAATAACATGAAATCAAACCGAACTCCAATTCTTAAATCACTGGGTACTGCCTTTCATAGGTTGTTTGGAATTATTGTCCTTTGGATCTATACAAAAGCCTTTATCTGGATATTGACTATCGTTGGCAGCATCATGTTACGTTCGAAAATGTCTCATAATAATGGGATCGCTTCGGTTGGATCTATACGATTTGTTGATAACCCTGAATTCCCATTACATCCGTTTTTTGAGCCAGGAAAAACCCTCCCATGTCGGGTAAGACATGCTGCAGCGTCTTTTATGGATGATGCCATGCGAGTGGTGAGAAGTATGTCCATTAAGATGGCAGATACAGCGAAAAAAAGCCCCATGGATATCGAACTGAACACAGGTGAAACGGCACTTTTCTGGTCCATTGCAAGCTTCTTCCGGTTTGCCAAGTACAAAAAGACCCGTTTTGGAATGCAATATGAATATTACTATCGTAAATACCCTACCGGGGTAGAAGGTGCCCATGTTGGAATGAGACGTGACCCAACTTCATTTTCCAATTTAAGATATTATTCCCAAACACCCTTTTTATATAAAGCAGTGGATAATGTTCCTCGTTATATTAAGTATAGAACCATTCCATTTGAAGATATTCCTGAATCAGGACTATTGGACGAATACGATATGATGATTCCTACAGAGAATCAGCGCATTTTACCTGGTGAGACACGGGTCAGAAATTATCTTAAAGAAGAATATGATGAAAGACTTCAGACAGACCCTATAAAATATAAACTTCAAGTTCAGCTTCATGAAGCGTCTGATGACGATGATGCAGAGGTGTTCAACTCTTGCAGAAAGTGGGATGAAGCATCTCATCCGTGGATGGATTTAGCAGAAATCACCGTCAACAAGCCACTTGACTGGACCGAAAGTACCAAAATGATCTTTACCATGAAGAATCTTCCTAAAGGATTGGGTATTATCCCGTCTTATTCTATTTATGACTATAATTCACTCAATTTTCTTCGGAGGCACTCAGACCTGGCGAGAAACGCCCGTGTGTGGGCCATTAAAATATTTGGGATGCCTCCCGAGATTCCTGATAATGATGTTCGAAATTGCTAATTTCGATTAATTAATTATGGCAGAAGAACTATTATATGAAAGTAAAAACTCTAAGGTTTTTGTAAGGGATGACAAAGACCTAAAAACCAGAGTTGTAACTAAAATTCTTAACCAGGAATTCCCTTCTCCGGAGGTTATCAGTAAATTCTACAACGAATTTGATCTGACCAATGAGCTGTCGATAGAAGGGGTGCGTCAAAGCCTTGAGCGAACAAAGGTGAACAATCGTCATGCGATTGTAATGCAATATATTTCGGGCAAAACCATCAGAGACAGAGTGGAAGGCGAAGTGTTCAGTATCCCTGATTTCCTGAAATATGCAATTGAAATAGCAAGAATCTTATCTGAGGTACACGAGGCGAAAATCATTCATAAAGATATCAGTAGCCATAACCTCATTATTGACGAGGAGAGTGGAAAGGTGCATCTGCTGGATTTTGGTATTTCTACAAAACTGAACCTCAAAGAGCAAAACCTTGAGAACCCCGAAAAGCTGGAAGGTTCATTGATGTACATTTCTCCTGAGCAGACCGGTCGAATGAATCGTATGGTTGATTACCGGACCGATATGTATTCTCTTGGTATCACTTATTATGAAATGCTGACGGGTAAATTGCCATTTCAATATACCGATTCCATGGAAATGGTGCATGCACACCTCGCCAGTCAGCCTCCTTCCATTTCATCTCATAGAGAAGATGTACCTGAAGTGATGCAACAGATCGTCAGCAAGCTAATAGCCAAAAATGCAGAGGATCGCTACCAGTCAGCAAGAGGGCTGATGAAGGACCTGGATCAGTGTTTGAAAGTTTGGAATAAGGTAGGAAGGATTGACGATTTTGAGTTATGCCAACATGATTTTTCGGGTGATTTCCAGTTGCCACAGAAGCTCTACGGAAGAGAGGATGAACTAGCGCTTTTAATGGAAGCATTTAGTCGAGTTTCGGAGGGCAATTTAGAAACGGTGTTGGTTGGCGGGTACTCTGGGACCGGAAAATCTGTATTGGTGCATGAAACGCATCGTCCTATTACTGCCAAAAGAGGGTATTTTATAGAGGGTAAGTTCGATCAGTTCCAACGATCAAAACCCTACCTCGCTTTTATACAGGCTTTTACCAGTTTCGTTTCTATTTTACTAACAGAGAATAAATCGAGGCTGGAACCAATAAGACAGCAAATTAATAATGCCTTGTCCGATGAAGGTAAAGTGCTCACGGATCTAATTCCAAATCTGGAACTTTTGATAGGTGCACAACCGGAAATCCCGAAACTGGGTGGTTTGGAGTCACAAAACCGATTAAACTATTTGTTCAACTCTTTTGTCAAAGCCATAGCCACTGCTGATCATCCTGTTGTACTTTTTATTGACGACTTACAGTGGGCTGATAGTGCATCCTTGTCTTTATTGAATGTACTGATGTCTAATAAAGAGCTTAACTACTTTATGTGTATCTGTGCCTATCGTGATAATGAGGTGAGCTCGGAACATCCGTTCATTGTTACAGTCGCAGATATTCGTGAAAAAGGAGGGAAGGTCAGTGAGATAAACATTGGCAATCTGGGAAAGGAAAATGCTCAACAACTGATTTCTGATTCAATTAATTTGCCCATTGATGCCACTGATTCAATTTCGAATTTGGTGTTTGATAAGACTCATGGAAATGCCTTTTTCGTGACACAATTCCTTAAGAACTTGGCAGAGGAATCCTTGTTGTATTTTGATCATCAAGACAGGAAGTGGAAATGGAATATAGAAAAAATTAATGAACGCAACATTACAGATAATGTTGTAGAGCTGCTGGCAGGAAAGATTGTTTTTCTACCAGGAGAAACTCTGGAATATTTAAAAGTAGCTGCGTGCATTGGTAATCAGTTTGATACAGAAACGCTCAAGGCCGGTTATGATCAAAAGACTGAATCAATCAATTCCTCAGAAGAATTAGATCCTGTATTAGTAGCACTCCGTGCGGCACTTGCAGAAGGTTACATTACTCCAGCAGACCATCAATTCCGTTTTGTTCATGATCGGATTCAGCAGGCAGTATATTCGTTAATTCCCGATGAAGAAAAAAGTGCTTTCCATTACAGAATCGGTACTCTTTTGCTGAAAAGAGCGTCTGAAGAGCAATTGGAAAATCAACTTTTTGAAATTGTCAATCAATTGAATCAAGGGCTTGAGTTAATTGATTCCGAGGAAGAAAAGGAAATGCTTGCAGATTTGAATCTGCGTGCCGGTTTAAAAGCTAAAGATTCTTCAGCGTTCCAGCCATCCTTGGTCTATTTTGAGACTGGTATCGGATTGTTGAATACGAATCACTGGGAGTCCCAATATGAGCTTAGTCTTGGGCTTTATACAGAAGCAGCCGAGTCAGCCTATAATATGGGTGAGTTTGAGCCCATGAATGAGAAGCTTAATATCGTATTGGAAAATAGAAAAGAACTGATGGATGCAGTTCGACCCTACGCAATACGTATCAATGCCTTAAAAGCTGAGAATAAACTACAGGAAGCCATAGATACCGGTCTTGAAGTGTTAGACCAGCTGGGTGAAAAGTTTCCTAAAAGGGGACCACTTCCTCTGGTGATGGTTGATTTGATTCGAACGAAGATTAAGCTGATAGGTAAAAACAAGGAGGGTATCTCATCCATGAGAGAGATGACCAATCCATACAAAGCAGCGGCTCTTAGGATTCTTAACGACATCGCTTCACCTGTTTATTGGGCCAGACCGGCTATTCTGCCATTCATCATTTTTCGAATGGTAAGGCTTTCACTGAACTACGGAGTGACTGAGATTTCTGCTTTCGGTTTTGCTACCTATGGTTTACTTATGTGCGGTGTACTGGGTGACATGAGTGGTGGGTATCACTATGGGCAGATTGGGTTAGCGTTACTGGATCGATTCGAGGCAAAAAGATGGTTATCACAAATCTACACGCCTATCTATGCGCTCATCAACCATTGGAGTGAAGATGTCCATAAGTCGCTCGAACCATTCTTGTATTCATACCAGGTTGGTTTTGAGACAGGAGCCATTGAGTATGCTTGTATCAATGTGAATATCTACAGCAATCACATCTATCTTGGAGGAAAACCGCTTGCCAAGTCTGAAAGAGAGATGAAGATGTTTAGCGAGCAAATGTTAAAGTACAAGCAGGAGACCAATTACAATTACAATGAAGTATACCGCCAGGCAGCACTCAATCTTTTGGGTCGCTCTGATGATCCAACGATACTATCGGGAGAAGCCTATGATGAAGTTAAGATGGCACCCATCCATGAATCTGAGAATGACCGTGCGGCTACTTTCCTCATTCATATCAATAATTTGATGCTGAACTACCTTTTTCATAATTACAGCAAAGCACTGGATCATGCAAAGCTCACAAGACCTTTATTAGATTCGGTTTTAGCAAAGTACGATGTGGCGATCTTTTGGTTTTATGAAGGTTTGGTGAGTATCGCAGCTGCTCGTGAGACCAGTGGAAGAAAAAGGTATTCATTGATTCGTAGAGCAAAGAATAATATTTCGCAGTTCAAAAAATGGGCAAGTTTCTCTCCGATAAACCACCAACACAAACTTGACTTGCTTGTCGCAGAGATGGCTTCATTGAAAGGTAATGATGATAAGGCTCGTATGCACTTTGATTTGGCAATAAAGGGTGCAGAGAGTGGTAAATTCCTCAATGAAGAGGCACTCTCTCTAGAGAGAGCAGCTTTCTATTATTTATCTACAGGTCAGGATTTAATTGCTGAAAATTATTTGCGTAAAGCTTATCAAACCTATAAAGAATGGGGAGCGAAAGCCAAAATGCAAGATTTAAAAGAACGTTTCCCAAAATTCCTTATTGGTTTTGAAAAAGATAGTGCTACAGTTTCCAATACAGTATCAAAAAGCAGCGGCACTTTAACAGAAAGCTCTGCACTAGATCTGGAATCTTTGATGAAAGCATCACAAGCGATCTCTGGAGAGATTGTGTTAGAACGATTATTAGAGACATTGTTAAGCATTGGTATGGAAAATGCAGGTGCAGAATCAGGTTGTATCATACTTAAGAAAAGAGATCACTGGTTTATCAGGAGTTCTAAATTTGCGAATTTAGAGCTCGGAGATGATAATTTTGAAATCCCTCTTCATGAAAGCAACAGGGTGCCCGAAAGCTTGGTGCAATACATCCAAAACACGAATCAAAGTCTGGTCTTAGATGATATCTCCAACGATCCGAGGTTTACCTCAGACTCAGTTATTAAGGAATACAGGCTCAAATCAGTATTGTGCCTTCCAATGCTCAATAAAGGAAAACTGGAGGGCATCCTTTACCTGGAGAATAACTCACAGGAATCAGTCTTTACAGAAAGTCGCGTACATTTTCTTGAACTACTTTCTGGACAAATTGCCGTATCCCTTGAAAATGCTCACTTGTATGAAAACTTGGAAAACAAAATTGAAGAGAGGACCTCTGAGTTGAAAACATCATTGGAAAATTTGAGGTCAACTCAAAAGGAGCTTAGAAGCGAACGTGACAAACTGGATATTGCTAACAAGACAAAATCAAGGTTTTTTTCCATTATTTCACATGACCTAAGAGGTCCTGTTGCCCATTTGATGGGTTTGAGTGAATTGATTAAGCATCATATAATTGATACATATGGTGCAGTAAGCGATAAAGAATTAGATGAAATTTTCGGTTATCTAAAGGATTCTACCGGTCAGGTAACATCACTCCTTGACAACCTGTTAAACTGGGCCTTAAAAGAGGAGGGGGTGATGCCTTTCAACCCCACATTGCTTAATGTAAAAGCATGCCTCAATGACAACATTTCATTGATGATGCCCCAAGCTCAATCAAAGTCCATCATACTACAAATGGAATGTGATGAATCAATAGCAGCGTATCTGGATAAGAATAGTTTTATGACCATTATAAGAAACCTATCTGGTAATGCGATCAAATTTACCCCTGAAAATGGAAGCGTACGTTTTTCAGCATGGGTTGAAGAAAATGAATTGGTGTTGACAGTCTCTGATACAGGGATAGGAATAGAAAGTAGTGAAATTTCTACAATTTTCGCGCTGAGGGATGATAAAGTAAGGTGGGGTACGAAAGGTGAAAAAGGTACCGGATTAGGCTTGAATTTAGTCCATGATTTTGTGAAGGTTAATGGGGGAAGCATTACGATGGAGAGCGAAATAGGAAAGGGTACTGTTTTCCGCATGAATTTTCCTTTGAATGAGCCCCTTGATCGGGTCTCCTTGACGTAATACTAGTGTTAAGTTAAGCATACTTTAGCCGAACCAAGTTTTGATCTATTTGCCGCAAGACATGCTCGTTCAAAAGTATCTATTGAAAAGTTCAAAGGAAGTATTAAGAGTGCTGATTGGAAGGTAATTAACGATATCAAGGAAACATTTGGTTCAGCAGATATCATCGAGAATGATCGAATTATATTCAATATTGGGGGTAATAATTATCGCTTGATATGTTCATTTTGGTTTGGATCTACAATGGTACATTTATATGTTAACCTGCCTGCCGGCCATAGCCGTCAGGCTAAGGATGTAATACGCTGATTGTCAGCGAATTATTGGGTTGAACGTAAAATCCCCTTGGGGATTTTGAATCT
>JGI24005J15628_10001394_pt1 | contig 12932 bp, 18 predicted proteins | sample LinPmetageLP40_FD_15628 | JGI IMG/M metagenome (IMG submission 15628)
TTTTAATTATCATAGGTGGGTCTTGCGGCATACGAGGAGGTAACGTATAAGTCAGCTCCTGCTCTAGTAACCCAAGGAAACGACTGTCGCCTTGCAACTGTATTCTGTTGCTTATGACTGCCTTCATGCACCTAGCCTTTTCAGTAACTCTAGATCTTCATCTCTCCAACGCATTGATTGAGTGTGATGGTTATTGTCCCATGGGGAGCTCCACCCTGTTTTCTGTTTTCTCTCTATAACATGTTGGGGTATATAATCTTTCATAACTTCTCTCATTAAATACTTTGTAGTACCAGCTGCGTACCCTTTAATGTGTTTGAATCTTGTTGCTGTAGGAACACCTAAAACATAGTGTACATAGCGCTGAGTAAGTAGAGGTATTCTAGCCTCCATTCCAAATAATCCGACTGTTTGGTCAGTTGCTAGGATATTCTGTTCGGAAGTTGTGAGCAAGTCTATAAAAAGACTCATGCCCATAGGGTCACCCTGCTCTAGCATATTTTGGGGGAACCATCTTTTATCTTTCATACTTTCTAGCATTTGTAAACAGTAGGCTGGGTCAAAACGTTTGTCATGATGTAAATATCCTGAGTATAATTCATCTCCGCTATCTCCTGTTAATACTACTTTACAGCCATGTTCGGCTGCTGCTCTTGCTAGTAAGTATCTAGGGGCTTGTCTATTATGATCTGACCATGCGTAATGCGTGCCTGCTAGCCAGGTCTTACCTAATGCTATTCGTTGGTCTCTACCTAAGTCTACTTTTACTACTTCTCTGCCCCATAGTTCTCCGCTTTTTATAGCCATTCTACTTTCTTCTTGGAAACCCATGTGTTCATGACTATTTCCTTTTTCGTTACTATAACCGCAAGTGAAAAGCGTGATATCCTTAGTACTTTCACGGCATATAGATGCTACTAATTGGCTGTCGAACCCGCCACTTAGAAATATTGCATGTTTGTTGGTAGAATTACCATAATTTGCTACTTTTAAAATAGACTCTTTTGTTTTTTGTATAAAATCTTCGGGATTAAACTTATCTTTCCTAAGTACGAAGTAATTCCACAGATTGTGTCTACGGAGTTTCCAATTATTAGTGTTGAATTCCAGTACTCCACCTGGTTCTACTTTATGGTAGCCTTTCCATATACACTCGTCTCCCATAGAGCCAAATTTTCTTTCATTTACATTTAGTTCTTTATGTAAGAAAGATTTACAACTTGTACTAAATTCAAAGGTCTTTCCGTCATACCCCCACCATAGAGGTTTTGTTCCAAATTGATCTCTAATTAGAACTAATTTCTCCAGTTGTGGCATATAGTACATAATACTGCCATGCCAGTCTGTCCATTCTAAAACGGAAGTACCGTACTTGTCCAGCATTTTGCCGAGCCATACAGTATCGTTAGGTATTCTAGAATCATACATCTCTCCATTCAGCATGACTATATTACCTTTGTCAGTAACTATAGGCTGCTTTTGACCCGCTCCTGTTATATCAAGTAAAGCGTGCCCAAGATGTATTTTTGCATCTCCCCAGAAAGAAAGAGCATCTGGACCTCGATGCTCTTGTTTCTTTAGCATTATATGTGCTAAATGCTTATTGGTAGTACCTATAAATCCACACATCAGCTAAGCACTTTCCAACTAAGAATAGTATCAGGGTCAATATCGTCCCACCTCTGAAACTCTATATCATAAGCAATCATTTTATTACTTGTAGGCAGATTAGTAAAGAGTTGATGTTTTTTAGGTATCACATCATAACTAAGTGTCATTTCTCTACTTTTCTTTGTACCAGAAATAAGACTAGTGTACTCTACTAAGCAGATGTGATTCTTCATTTTCTCTATAATTTTATCTATGTCCACGTTTTCTCCAGTTCGGTATACCCACCGATTTTTTCTCCATCAAGTATTATCTGAGGGAATGTTCTTGCATTGGGAAACTCTTTCGCCATCTCTAGCCTATCAAAGTCTCTATCAAGTTTCTTGTACATGGTTTTTACGCCCTTCTGTTGGCATAGCTTTAACGCCATCTCACAGTAAGGACAGTTGTCTTTTCCATAAATTATTGCTTCCATTTTTCTCCTAAATATGTTATCCCAGTTATCGGAATAAGCTTGACTGCTAGGCTTAGTCTTTATGAGGTCGCCTGTAATGTCGTTTTTTGTTGTTTTCATATCATACACCAAGTGCTTTTTTGTTCTTCAACTGCAAAGTCTCGAATTTCCCAAGGAAGCCCTCGTCTGTATACTATACCTGCCCATGCTACATCCTCACTAGGTGGGGTTGCTACTTCCATGAGCCTGTCTATACCTTTAAACTTTATCATTGTTGCTACGCCTCTTTTGAAACGCTTTGTTATCTTGTGGTAGTGTATTTTGCACTTCTCTGTTTTTTCATACGCTATCACTCTGCCATGATTATCAACAAAGTTTTTTCCTCTATGTTGACTCATGCCTATTATATCTCTTATCATATACCTTAGGGAATATAAATTTTTCATAGGAGTTTGCATTCTTCTTATACCTAGAGTATCTCCTACCATATTCTTGTCATCTAGCACCTGATTATCTAGCCATAGAATACCATCTATTAGCTCGACATTCTCACTATGTATAACGTAAACTGGGAAGACTAAATCTTCCCAAGTATCAACTCTATCTTGCATCTTGTTACTCCCAAGAGTCCAAATTCTTCTCTGAGACCTTTGTCTCGCTCGTAAACTTTTACTAAGTCTGCGCTTCAATGAACTTCCTTATTATCGGTTCAGCTTCCTCTTGTGGGGTTGGTTCCCATACCCATTGCCACCCATCGTACCCATACTCGTCTTTCTGTGTTCCTAGGTATTGTAGCCCAGGCATAGACTCCTTAAAGTAATTTACGTACATATGACCTGCTTCATACAAATCCATGATGGCATGTTCTACTCCCTGTACTTTTACTCCCCATTCTGGAGCCCATAAGCATGGAGATTCTTTGTTCTTATCTACAGGAAATAAATGACACTTACTGTCAGTAATCCAACCTTTGTCCCAGATTGAATATCTCCTGCCATATAGCTCTTTAGCCAAGTGTGGCGGAATTATCCTTACACATGCTACTATTTCGCTATCTCTGTTTTTAATCCATAGAAAGTAAGACTCTTGATCTAACGCATCTATAGGATTCATAATTCGTTGATTGCCTACTACGAACATTTCTACTCGTTCTTGGCATGTTTTTGCATACTCTTCTTTTGTTATGCTGTCGTAATGGAATAATTCTCTAATGTACCCGTTACTGTATATCCTTCTTGCTATTGCTTTTCTGCTGTTATTTTCCATTGGTGGCTGTCCGGGTTGTGTTGTGATTTGTAGTTATCTCCATAGTTTATTCGTCTATCTTTATTATCTAGATAACCTCCTGCTTCTACATAGTATAAATTTAAGGTAGTTAATGAATCAAGTTTTAATCTATGCCTGCCATGGTATGTCTCGGCAGCGTTAAATATTACTGCATCTCCTTGATGGCAGCTCAATATCATACTAGGCTTTTGTTCTCCCTCAATGAGAGGGTTATCCTGCCCTTCGATAAATCCCATAGGCCAGCTATCGTCACTAATCTGTATTATTACAGCGTGTTCTGCTTCCCACCTGTTTCTATGCCACCCCAAAAAAGAATGTTTAGCATATCTTCGTACCATTGAGTAACTAAGAACAACATCTTTGTTTAATAAGTTTGCTACTGTGTCTCTGTAAACGAGTCCAATTCCATCAGATAAAGGGTCTCCGCCCAGTTGAAAGTGTGTTCCACTTTTTCCTTTATATCTGCTTACATTTCTATTCAGTATACGTAAGTCCATATACTTATTTACTATATCACACTCATGAGGACTCATGAAAGAACTTTGCTTGAAAGGTTTCATTCCATGTCCTTCATTATCGTACTAAAATACTTGATACCCTCCTGGTAGCGAAATACACCATCTTGTGCTGTCTTTTTCGCCTGCAATAACTCTAAACACTTGTAACATACATTACAAGGCTCAAATCCTAATAATTTTCCATTTTTTCTTATCTCGCCTTTAGGCTGATAACAAGTCCATAGTAACTCTAACATCTTCGGCTCTTCTCGCATAATAAGTGCATACATTTCCGCTTTAGTTAAGAACTCCAATGGGTTTCGTACTTCAGGGGTTTCTCTACACGCTGATAGTTTAACTCCTGTTCCATCTAAGCAATCACTAGCGTAAAGAGCCATAATCTTTCTGTACTCTCTAAACTGTAATCGCATTCTCATGTCATCTTCTGCATTAGCTCCCATCATGAACCATTTGAACTTGATTCCTCCAGGTGCGCCTAATACTACTGACATAAAGGAGGATAGTCCCGATACAATAATCGGAACTTCCCTCGTGTGTGGTAGAACTGATAGCATTGATTTATCGTTACCATATGGTAAGTTATAAAACTCTGCTTGTTTCTGCGTATAAAACGCCATGGCGTCCGAAAACATTCCACCGCGTTGTTCATACCAATATACACAGAATGGGTGCATGTCAGGATCTCTTTGCGTGTAAATTAGAGCCGCTGTGGACTCTACACCTGCGCTGAGAGGCATATAGGTATTAGTTCTAGGGTCAGCATTATTTATTGCGTTAACAATATCGTCCGATGACTTAAGAGTCTGATTCTCTAGTTTTGGTACCTTAATTTTTGTTGGCATTGCTCTTCTCCAAGCTAATCAATACATTCGTTGTTGCCTTGTCCCGTAACAGAGTCATATCCTTTAATGGTTTGAATTTGGCGTTTACTAGTATCTCAGACACTACGTAATTTTGAGGTTGCGCAAGGTTAATTAAAATCAGTGCGGCCTCGTAGGGGTCAATAAAGTACTCCCCGTCCTCAACTCCATCTAGGATTGCCGAATTTGTCCAACCCATACTAACATTATGTAATCTACACTTGTTAATATGCGGGTAGTTAACAGCAGCTTGTATTGAATATTCTCGTAACTCAGTTTTGTCCTTTTCGTATATGTCTGAACCTATACTGTAATAACTGGTAGCTGAGCCAGTGCTAATAACAACTTTATTATTATGCTTTTTCCATTGTGTATGTAATATCTTCTGGATCTTGTTCTGTATTCGAGGCACCCAAGCGTGATTAAACACGATATCTGCATCAAATCTTAATATATCGTTGAGAACGTCGTCCCCACCTTTCATTAGATCAAAACCATTACTCCGTGAGTAACCCCTTACGTCAGCGCCATGATGTAAACAATACTGATAAATTTCTAAACCAATACCACTTGTGTGTCCTGTCACTGCTACTCTTTGTCCTCTTAACATATCCACGATCCTTATTCTCCTACAATTGAATTAAGCTAACCCACATAGTCCCAAACACAAATACTGCTAGAATCGCGAAGGCTATATCGTCTTCATACCCTTCCAAGTTATGGCGGTTGATTCGTAAACAGTTTGTGTATATGCTATTAGCTGTTCTTTTTATTTTTTTCATTAGTTATAATACTTGTCCCACTTGTCAAAACTGTAGTCTTGACCTATCTCAAAGTCACACCCCACAGGACAATTGGGTATAGAAAAGCCTCTGTCCTTCTGGACAAAAGATTTCAGGTTTTTACAATAGACGTCCATTTCAGTCTCTGGTACTTCTGCAAGAATTGAATCGTGCACAAGCCCGAAGATTTTGGACTTCATTCCAGTTCTATTGATGTAGTGTTGCATATCTATCGCACCCAATAGGTTGATGTCCGATGCGACGGATTGTACTAGAAAGTTAATTCCACTTCTTACTTCGTGAGACGCAATACCTTTGTCCTTACTCTTGGCATTGGGAAGCCTACGCTTCCTACCGAATTCGCTGTAAATGAATGCATTGGCACGAATAAACGAACCGCAATCATCTAACCACTTCTTCAGATTGGGGAATGACTGGAAGTATTCTGAAATAACTGTCTGAGCATCATGCATTGAGAACTCTGTTCCAGAGTCCTTCGTAACTTGCCATGAGATTTTAGCTGGGCCTGCACCGTACATAATACCGAATGTTACAGCCTTAGCTTGTTGACGTTTGTCTTTGTATAATTCATCGACTTGGTCAGCTTCACATGGTAGTTTAAAGACTTGCTTCGCGATAGTCGAGTGAAAGTTGCCTCCACTCTTGAATACGTTCTGCAGTCCTACGTCTTTCGCCAAAACAGCGGCAACATACACTTCTGCCGTTGTTAAGTCCATAGAGACGATTTTGTGCCCTTCTTTTGCTAGTATACAGCCTTTAACCGTGGGGTTATCCCTCGGAAGCTGTTGCATATTCAATTTACCACTAGAAGAAAGACGTCCAGAAGTTGTGCCATGCAGGTTAAAACCTGTACGGAGTCTACTATCTCTATCAAGATTCGGTATAATCTTATCAAGATATGTAGTCTTTATCTTGTTCTTCTGTCTAATTTCTAGTATGTGTTTAGGAACAGCGTGTTCTTCTGCCAGTTCATTAAGAACCTCAGCATCAGTACTATGGGCACCTGTACCTGTTTTCTTACCCGTTGGGGTTAGATTTATAAAATCGAATAAAAGGGATCGAAGTTGTACTGTGGAGTTCGGGTTAAAGTCTTTACCCTGTGCTTTCTCAAACTGTCTCACTTCAGGAAATTCGTATAACTCTGCAACTGCTTTCGTTATATCTTCCTGCATTACACCCTGAGCAAAGTCTAGTCGCTCACGGTTGAAAGGAACACCATTGTTCTCAACTTGCCTTAAAAAGTTACAGCCTTCGAGTAGAATATTCTCATAGACCCATAAGAGTCTCTTGTTCTTCTCGATTGCTGGCTTCATCTTCTGATATAGTGAAAAGGTTACTACTGCGTCCATAGCCGCGTAATCTTTCATTACATCAAAAGGTATCAGGTCATAACTAAAGGCTTGCTTTAGTATGCCATGTTTTCTCCTGTACTCTGCGCCCCAATCTTCTAACGGCTTCTCATAGTCTCCATAAGGAGTATGCTTCATCGCTAGTTGTTTAAGACCGTGTGTGCCAGGGTTTTCATCGAACATATAATGCATAAGCATTGTATCTTCGAATTTTGGAAACTCGAAATTAAAATGGTAAATAAACCATTGTAAATCGAACTTCGCATTGTGAAATACTACAGTTTTCTTGTTGAAGAGTTCCTGCATTTTTGCTTCGACTTCTTCATCAATTACGTCGCAATCACAATAAATACCATGATCAGGCTCATAAGACATACTAAATCCAAGCATATAGCCGTCCCTACAGTATAAAGCACTTGTCTCTGAGTCGAGTGCGATATATGGGAGCGGGTGGTCGATCGCCGCTTGGATAAATTTAAGTGCTGTTTCTTTGTCCTGTATGCCATAGCATTTGTCTTCCGATAGTTTCTCAATTATTAGTTCTCCGCTAACATACCCTGAGATGCTTTCAATAGCATCTTCGAAAGCTTTCTTAGCTTCAGGTTTGAACTTAATGATAGCTGGATTGATGAGAGCTAAAAACTTCTCATCTATAATTTTACCATTGTATTCTGTTACTGATGTTTTTCTAGTGTACTGCTTAAATGCTTCTGCTCCCACTAAGATTAGCCAATCATAGTCGTCAGGATTTAGTTCTAGGTCAACATCTTTCTTAAGAACTTTTGTTACCGAACTATCAGAACATAACGCAAAACGTTCAAATTCAAACTCGAAGTATCTATCGAAGTTTGTACTTGTTGGCTTGGTTTCTATAAGTGCTACTTTAGCCATTCTAATAATTCTCCATAAGTTAATGTTTTAAATAAGTTGCAATCCAGATGATATTTATAGGTCTGTCTGTTTAAATGGAACTGACCTTCTCCTGTATTGCCCCTGTGTTGTTTGTTAGAGTATTTCATTTCTTTACCGATATCACTATTCTGCACCCTAAAGACTTGAATCATGTCTTTAAAGAATACTCCATAAAATAGTATATCAAATTCTTCTTTCTTGACTTGCTGGATATTACAATCCCAGTCGTAGTCTTGCCATTGGTGATACATAATATCGCGGTTGGCTTCGCATTCTAAAGCCTTAAACAAGTTCCTGTCAGTTATCTTCAGTTCTGCTTTCTTCTGAACTCTCGAAAATTTACACTCTATACGACTACCATCAAATTTATCAAATAAGTCGTAGCTAAGAGTTCCACTTTCAGTAGCCTTTATAATCTTCTTAATCATAATCTCGGCAACTGTGCCAAATCTACGAGTATGCAATCCGAAGATTGCTTTTTGTAACTGTTCACTATCCATATAATCGGGCTTTTAACTTGTGTATTTGGGCTGGAGTGAACCCGCCTGGGTCTTGTCCGTCCTTTAGTTTAATCTGCTGTACTGACAGTTCCATTTTCTCTGCCAATGTTTTAATTTGTTCTGATGCTTTTTGGCCTGCTTCGTCGCCATCAAACAATATATCAATTCCCTGCACTCCTTGTAGTTTGAGCAGGGATAGCTTGAACCAGTCCATTTGTTGTGTTCCGAAACAGCAAACTGTGTTCTTTAAGCCATTGTCCCAAAGATTGAGACAATCAAAAATTCCTTCTACCAATATAACTCTATTAGCTATTGGTTTAACCTTAGCTGGAGTGAACGGCATCTTTACCCCGTGTGGGTAGATATAATACTTGTCGCTGCCTACTGCTCCTGCTATGCTTCTCCCTAAGAGTGCAATAGTTCTGCCTGTCAAATCACGAATGGGAAAGATAATCCTACCTTCAAACTTTGGAACATTCCAAGTGAAGGCTTGCCATATCTTTAGAGTTTCCTCAGAGATATTGCGGTAAGGACCACCTTTCCATTCGATCCGGTCTTCTGGGAGTTGAATACCTACGGTTTGTGAACGGGCTTTTGCAATCTTGTCTTTAATTCTGTGTACTTTAACCTCTAGTGGACTCTCTGGAGCACCGAAGTATGTAAATATGTTACCTTTATAACCACAACCGAAACAGTGCATTACGCCTGTAACTTTGTCTACCCTAAGGCTTGGGTTATTATCGTCATGCTCAGGATTTAGGCATGATATTAGTGCGTCCTGTCCTTTGACAGTAAACGGCATCTTCTTTTCTTGTAATAAGTCTATTGCTATCATTTATAAGTATATTATACAGGAATTTTGACCTTGTGTCAAGTATTATTTTTCCTTTCCATAGATTTAATTCTTTCTGAGCCAAGCGTAGATTTGTGTTTCCATTCTAGCTCGTCCCCCAATTTTTCAAATTCTGTCATCTTGACACCACTAGGATCAGCATCATCTTCGTAATAAAGTGACTTCCATACTAATTCTACCATCTGAAAGTAGACTGCTACAGCTTTATCTCTAAAATCTTTGTCTCCCCATAGATACCATACTAACCAGTACTCTTTATCTATACGGCAAACTCTTATTTCTTGTTCTCCTAGTTCGGGAAAGTCTTTTACAATCTCTGCGTATGCTCTTAGTCTTTGTGAGCCAGCGATTGGGTACCAGTTAGGCATCGTTAGAATAGGCGCTTTCATTCCATGGGATAGTAATGAATCTCTGAGAGGTTCATTCAAGGGGACGGATTTAATATTCTCCTTTACCTTGTCCTGTTCTAGTAGCCAGTTTATCTTTCTAACATACCACGTATTAGGTGGCATAGGTATAAGTTCCGCAGTTTCTCTACTTACTCTGTCGTTTGCCATTGAGCAAGCTCCTGCTTAATAACTTGTATTTGTTCTTCGTAATCAAACCAGAGACTACCACTACCAGTATTATTTTGTAACTTCTCTAGAATAATGAGTCTATCAATCTTATTTGCAATAGACTCTGGGTATTCTGATTTATGTTTCATTTTTCTACTATAGTCTTTTTCTGACTTGTGAGCTCCTGCTCCTGATTTGTTCCTGCTATGTTTAGCTACTGGATTGTTTATCTTTTTCATATTGTAATTCTAGCTCCCTAGATTCTTTTAAAAAGTCTATTGCCTTACCGTTTCTATAGGGTAAATCAGGCATCATATCCCAATCTTCTACAAACCTAAGCCAAATGCGTCCTTCATGGACTTGGACTTTAAATGTTTTACCTTCATAGAATCGTAATGATTCCATACTTAATTCTTCATCAAATTGTATATCTTCACCCTCTCGAATGAATTTATAGTCTACAAACGTTACTCGGTCTGGGTTAGCTTGTGCCACCTACAGTTCTCCTTTTAATGTCATTATGGTTGAATTCTGCCCAATAGAGTTCAAATGCAACTCCATCTTTTAGTCCTTCAAATTGATGTATTACGCCAGGCTTAACCTGCGTAAAGTCGCCTGGATTTAGGATTGTTTCATCTACTAAATCGTAATCATTTTGCCAGCATCTTACTAGCATCTGTCCTGACTCAACGAAAAAGCCATTCCATTTAAATTCATGCTCATGTTCTGAACACTTCATTCCTTTCTTAAATTCTACTCTATGGAACTCTAAGACTCCATTAGCGTGTATTAACTCTGTTTGTCCCCATATTTTACCTGCTTTCATATCTTTTTCCTAAAATAATGTGTTTTCCACTTAGTTAGCGGATAACCAAAGAAGTAATGTAAAAACAACTGATACACTCCCTCTACTGTTATAATATTATATGCGTGATTGCCCTGGGGCGTACCTATATCGTAAAAGTACTTGTTGTTTACATATATTGAAAAACCTGTGGTCTTTCTTATTTTTTGCCACTCTAATTTTCTTTCTGGCGTATCATACGTATCTGCGCCTAAATATACATCTGTAGATAGTGAAAAATCATAAATATCTTCTACTCCTTCGCCTCTACCAGACCTATGTAGTGCTATCCACTTTATTAGGTTGTTGCCCTGTCTATCTCTAAGAATAGGTTTTATATTGTTAAAATAAGGTGCGTACTGCATTCTATTAGTGCATCGTGGGTCTACTACCCAGCCTACTAATCTAACTTCAGGAAGTACTTTCTTTAGTATTATTCTGTTTGTGCCTGGGTGTATGTTAAAAACTTGTTTTTCTAAGTCTCCGTATACAATAATCGGGTCTCGAAAGCCTAATTTCCCTGACCTGTGTCGTTTTAGAACTGAGTCTATAAATACATATAGTCGTAAGTAAATTCTGTTTTCATTGTGATGAAGCCAGCCTTCGGCGCCCTGTGTCGTTTGCCACTCTCCACAAAGTCCAATAAACTTAGTGTCTACGTCAAAAGCGAAAATACCTGCTCTAAAAGCTGGTGCCCATCTACTATAAATCACTGTAGTCTTCTCCAGTATTCATACTTTCCCGCATTTCTGCTTTCTCGTCGGGGTCTATAGCTGTATGTGGTCCGATCTTTAGTGTTTCCCAGTCGATTTCCGAGATAAATGACTTCATCTCTCCACTACGCATTTTATTACATTTGAATTTGATTGCATTCTCTTCTTTGCCCCAATGTTCTAGGGTATACGACGCATCTACTGCATCTTCGATACCTTTGGAGAATCTTACCTCTCCTTTAGGGTTTGTTTGGAACGCTGATATGACCAATACTTCTTGGTCTTGGGCGAGTGCCTTCAATCCCTTTGAAATCTCTATTTGTTCAGTCCATTCGTACTGACCAGAGCGACTAGGAGCATTGTGACGACGTACTTGGTTTAGATAATCTACAATTACCATACCCAGATCGGGGTACTCTATCTTCTTCTGCCTAACTGTACTAATAATCTTAGCAAGTGTAAGTGAAGGGTCAAAGAATACATCTAACTGAGCCTCTTTCTTTAATTCACACTTTCGAGTGAGTGCATAGTGGAATTTGTCAAAATCTGTGGAAACATTCCAGTCCGCTAGGACTTCACTGCCTCCTTCAAATCTATCTGCCCACCACTCACCGATGCGTTTCCACTCTTTCTCATAAAGATTTCTCTTTATCAGTCTGCCTAGTGGTACACCTGTGGCCATGCTACACATTCTTTGCAGAATAGGTCGCTGATCCATCTCGATAGTAAAGTAAAGCACGGAACGTCCTGATTGCTGGGCATTGACAGCCATATTACAGCAAGCAAATGATTTTCCGTGACCTCGTTGCGCCCCCACAATGACCAAGTCTTTGGGAGAGAATTGATAAGACAAGTCGTAGTCTTGGTTTAACCCTAAGCCTAAGTACTTTGCCAAATCGTCTTCAGAATCGAACAACTCAACCGTTTCCATTGTATCTTGGTCGTCGGCTGTGTTAACTCGATCTTGAACTTGTACGACCATCTCTTGCAGATAGTCGATATTCTCCTTTGCGTCAGCAACGGAGATTGTTTCGTCTAAATAATGTTCTATCTTGGCTAGGATTTCATTCTGTGTGAACATATCCTTAAGATATTCTAATAGTTCGTGCGCTGGAGTATCAGTCTCCACAGCCTCTATCGCAAAGATTTTCTCTTGGAGTTCTCTGGAACGTATTTCATACTTCAAATCCTCAAAAGAGGGAAGCGCATGAAACTTATGGACGTGTTTATCCACGACCTTCCAAATCTTTTGGTACTCGCCTTCAGGTAAATAATGCACCTGTAAGCGGTTCCAAGTCTCGAAATCTCCTTGCGATAAAAGTTGTTTTATAAGTGCACTTTCTACTGTCATAATCTCTCCCAAGAAAAAGCAGGGGAGCGAACTCCCCTACAATCTTGACAATTAAAAAGTTGTTATTGAGTAACTCTTTCTTTTCTAGCTGATCCGTCGTAGTCAGCACATACTAAACCACGTCTTGTAAGCATTGTTTTCACGCCTCTTACAGTTTTACCGATTGAGTCGGCGATAGCGTCGACAGTCATGCCGTCGATTTCCATGTCAGCTAAAGGGTCTGCTTTGCCTGAACCTTTAGTTTCTTTCTGCTTAGGGATAGCGTTAATTTCGCCAGCTCTTAGCAAAGAAAGTGCTTTACCTCTGATAGAGTTTACACTCTT
>JGI24005J15628_10001395_pt1 | contig 12928 bp, 14 predicted proteins | sample LinPmetageLP40_FD_15628 | JGI IMG/M metagenome (IMG submission 15628)
CTAAGAAAAGGAGAGTCTAGAAATGGCAAAATATACAGGCCCTAAGAATAAGCTATCTAGAAGAGAGGGAACAGATCTTCAATTAAAAAGTGGATATAGATCCCATGAGTCAAAAATAAGATCAGAGAATCCTCCTGGGGTTCACGGAGCTAGAAGAATTAGGTTATCTGACTTTGGTGTTCAGTTAAGAGAAAAACAGAAAGTAAAAAGAATGTATGGAGTTTTAGAAAAACAATTCAGAAACTATTACAAGCAAGCAGCTCAAAAGAAAGGAGAAACAGGAACAAACCTCTTAGTTTTTCTTGAATCTAGATTGGACAATGTAGTCTATAGAATGGGGTTTTCTTCTACAAGGGCAGAAGCAAGACAATTGGTCAATCATAAATCTATTATGGTTAATGGAAGTATAGTTAATATTCCCTCATACCAGCTTCAAGAAGGAGATGTTGTCTCTATTACTTCTAAAGGCAAAAGCCAAAAAAGAATTGCACAAGCAGCAGAGTTATTCGTAAATCGTGAAGATTGCGATTGGATTTCTGTAGATCATAAAGAATTTTCAGGCACTTATACTAGTCAACCTACTAGAGACTTATTGAGTACAGAAATAAACGAAAACTATATCGTAGAGCTTTACTCTAGATAAAAATTTTTAACATTTTATAAATATATAAAAGAGGATAGATAAATGACAGACAACTTTGATGTAATAAAAGACTTCTTAACACCGAAAGAGATTATTGTTGAAGAAATTGATGTAAATCATTCTAAGATAATTTTAGAGCCCCTAGAAAGAGGCTTTGGCCATACTTTAGGTAACGCTTTAAGAAGAATTATTCTTTCTTCAACACCAGGCTCTGCAGTAATAGAGGCAAAAATTGATGGTGTTCTTCATGAGTACTCATCGATAGATGGGGTTAAAGAAGATGTCATAAATATTCTATTGAACCTTAAAGGAATGAGCGTTAGATTATTTGATCAAGAAGAAGTGGAGCTTTCAGTAGAAAAATCAGGAAGTGGCGATTTAGTTGCTGGAGATTTCGATTTGCCTGCTGGCGTAGAAGTGATTAATCAAGATCACAAAATTGCTACATTGGCAGATGATGGAAAAATTAGCATGACTGTTAAAGTTAAAAAAGGAAGAGGTTATGATCCAGTAGACATTAAAGAGAATGTTGAAGGTGAAAATAAAGAAATAGGCCTTCTAAAATTAGATGCTTCTTATTGTCCTATTCAAACGGTTTCATATGCAGTAGAAAATACTAGAGTGGAAAATAGAACAGACTTAGATAAGCTAACTTTAGATGTTAAAACAAATGGAACTATAGACCCTGAAGAGATTCTCAGATTATCAGCAACTATATTACAGAGACAATTAATGGCATTTGCTGAGTTAGGTTTTGAGACTGAAGAAGAAGAGGAGGATGAAACTCCACCAGTAGATCCGATAATGCTTAGACCAGTTGATGAGCTTGAACTAACCGTTCGATCTGCAAATTGTCTAAAAGTAGAAAAGATTTACTATATTGGAGATCTTGTTACCAGAAGAGAATCAGACTTATTAAAAACTCCTAATTTGGGAAGAAAATCACTTAATGAAATTAAGGATATTTTAGCGGCTAGGGGTTTATCACTTGGGCTTGAATTAGAAAACTGGCCTCCATCAAATATAGAAGGCTAATGAGACACTTAAAAACAGGTAGAAAATTTGGAAGAAATAGCGCTAGGAGATCTGCGCTGTTTAAAGGCCTTTCTATTTCATTAATAGAAAATGAGGCTATCAAAACAACAGTGCCTAAAGCAAAAGAGCTAAGAGGTCATCTCGAGCCTTTAATAACTTTAGCTAAAACTGATTCTGTAGCAAATAGAAGATTAGCTTTTGCAAGATTAAGAAATAAAGCAGCTGTAGCTAAGCTCTTTACTGATCTTGGTCCAAGATACAAAGATAGACCAGGTGGGTATTTAAGAATTATTAAAATGGGTTTTAGACCTGGAGATTCTGCGCCAATGGCTTTTATAGAAATGGTAGATAGAGTTTCTTTAGAAGATTCAGAAGAAAGCACTGAAGCAGAAAAAACTGCCTAATAATCTTTTAAAAATAAACCTGTATAAGATTTTTTTACTTTCTTTATTTCTTCAGGCGTACCCTGAGCAATAATTTCTCCTCCATTTTTCCCTCCTTCTGGACCGATATCTATAATCCAATCAGAGTTCTTAATAACATCGAGATTGTGCTCAATAATAACTACAGTATTTCCTTGAGATTTTAATTTTTGCAGTACGCTCAATAAAAGCGATACATCATGAAAATGCAAGCCAGTCGTCGGCTCATCTAAGAGGTATAAAGTTTTCCCAGTTGCTGTCTTAGAGAGCTCTTTAGCTAGTTTTACCCTTTGAGCTTCTCCTCCTGAAAGAGTTGTAGCCGGTTGACCTAGTCTTATGTAACCAAGACCTACATCGGTTAGAGTTTTTAACTTTCTTTTTATTGTTGGAATTGCATCAAAAAAACTTAAAGCTTGTTCTACCGTCATATTTAATACTTCGGATATATTTTTTCCTTTAAATTTAATCGATAAGGTTTCCTTGTTATACCTATCGCCTTCACAGATATCGCACCTGACATAAACGTCTGGTAAAAAATGCATTTCTACCTTGATAACGCCGTCTCCTTCACAAGCTTCACATCTTCCTCCTTTTACATTAAAACTAAACCTTCCTGGTTTGTACCCTTTAGCTCTAGAGTCTTGAGTTTCTGAAAAAATCTCTCTAATTGGAGTAAATATCCCTGTATAAGTTACTGGATTAGAACGAGGTGTTCTTCCAATGGGACTTTGACTTATATCTATGACTTTATCGATATACTCCAGTCCAGATAATTTATCGAAAGGTTGAACTGGGTGGTTTGAAGAGTGAAGTTCGTTCATTAGAGCTGGATAGAGTGTTTGATTTATTAAAGTTGATTTGCCTGAACCAGATACACCTGTCACACAAATCATATTGCCAAGAGGAATCTTTAAATTTATTTCTTTTAAGTTATTTCCTGAACATTTTGAAATCTCAAGTTGATTCCCATTTATTTCTAGATCATCTCGCTCTATACGAATTTCTTTTTTCCCTGAAATATATTGAGCTGTTAAGGAGTTCTTATCTGACATGAGTTTTTTATAACTTCCTGAAAAGCAAATTTCTCCCCCGTGTTCTCCAGCACCAGGACCGATGTCTATAATATGATCCGCACTTTCAATAGTTTCTTTATCATGTTCTACGACGATAACAGTATTTCCAAGATCCTTCAGTCTTTCTAAGGTTGATAATAATTTAGCATTATCTCTTTGATGCAAGCCTATAGAGGGCTCATCTAAAATATAGGTAACACCAACTAATCCAGCGCCTATTTGGCTAGCAAGCCTAATTCTTTGAGCTTCACCACCACTTAGAGAGTCAGCGCTTCTAGAAATATTTAAATAATTTAATCCAACATCAACTAAGAATTTTAGGCGTTCTTTAATCTCCTTAACTATTTTTTCTGCAACTTTTCCTTTTGCGCCTTGCAAATTCAATTCTTCAAAAAAATTAAAAGCTTCTTCAATAGTCATCTCAGAGATTTTGGGTAGAGAATTTCCTGATATGAAGACATTTCTTGCCTGTTCATTTAATCTTGAACCTTCACAGTCTGAACAAGTTCTATGAGTCATAAACTTAGACATATCCTCTCTTATAAGGGGAGAGTCTGATTCTGAGTATCTTCTTAAAATATTATTTACAACCCCTTCAAAAGGGCGAACAGTTTCGATTCTTCTTCCTCTTTTTGATGTGTAACTAAAATCAACATCTTCAGGAAAGCTTCCATCAAGCACAATTTTTTGTATATTTTTAGGTAATTCTTCAAAAGGCTCATCAAGAGAAAAGTTAAATTGAGAACTTGTACATCTAAGCAGATAATGACGATACATATGGCTAGCATCCCAACCTCTAATTGCACCTTGATTAAGGCTAAGTTCAGGTTTTGAAACTACTTTAAGCATATCTATTTCAGCTTTAAAACCTAAACCATCGCAACCTTTGCAAGCACCAGAGGGACTATTGAAAGAAAATAATCGTGGCTCTAATTCTGTAATGCTAAAACCACATATCGAACACGCCATCTTTGTTGAGAATGATAATTCTTTAGATGAGTCATCAATGGGAATAAACTCTACTAATCCATCTGATTCAACTAATGCAGTTTCTATAGATTGAATTAATCTACTTTGATTTTCTTTTTTTAAAGAAAGTCTATCCACTACCACTTGAATATTATGTTTTTTATTTTTATCTAGTTTAGGTAACTCAGAAATATCATAGACTTCGTCATTGATGCGTAATCTTACGTATCCTCTCATCTTTAAATCAGCAAACAAGTGTAAATGCTCACCTTTTTGTTGTTTAAGAATTGGAGCTAATATTAGAACTCTCTTGTTTTGAAATTCTTTAGATACTTTTTCTGATATTTGATCAATGCTTTGACCTTCTAGAGAAATTTCGTGATCTGGACATTTTGGTGTGCCAGTTCTTGCATAAAGAAGCCTTAGATAATCATATATTTCTGTAACAGTTCCCACTGTAGATCTAGGATTATGAGAGGTGGATTTTTGCTCTATAGAAATGGCTGGTGATAATCCTTCCACAGTATCTACGTCAGGTTTATCCATAACTGATAAAAACTGCCTAGCGTAAGCTGAAAGAGATTCAACATATCTTCTTTGACCTTCTGCATAGAGAGTATCAAAGGCTAAAGAAGATTTACCTGAACCCGATAGGCCGGTTATTACCGTCAATTTGTCTCTCGGAATTGAAATATCTATATTTTTAAGATTATGCTGACGAGCGCCTTTGACGTTTATATATTTCATTTATGAGAAACTTTGGATTAGACTAGTAGTTGAAATCAAGAACAAACAATAACATCTTTTAAGAGAAAAAATTATGGCTAGAAGTGGAATTAATAAAGTTATATTACTTGGAAATTTAGGAGCTGATCCTGAAGTAAGAACAACCGCTGGTGGAGATGCTGTTGCGACAATTTCTATTGCTACTTCTGATAGCTGGAAAGATAAAAATACAGGCGAAGAACAACAAAAAACAGAATGGCATAGAGTTGTTTTTTTTAGAAGAATGGCAGAAGTTGTTGGGCAATATTTAAAAAAAGGATCGTCGGTATACATTGAAGGGCAACTTCAAACTAGTAGCTATGAAGATAAAAATACTGGAGAAAAGAAATACTCAACTCAAATCGTTGCGAGAGATATGCAAATGCTTGGAGGTAAAAATAATTCTGAGTCTCAATCAGACTTCTCAAATCAATCTTCTAATCAGTCACCTAGTCAGTCTTCAAATATGGAGCAAAGTCCACAGGGACTCGATGATGAAATTCCTTTTTAAGAGTCTTTAAATTCTTTAATAATTAGGCTGACATTAGTTCCACCAAAACCGAAGCTGTTTGACATAAAGGAAGTAAATTCCTTTTTTTCTATATATTCATTTGCTAACTTTAATTTCCCAGATTCATCGATGGGGTCATCGATATTTAAAGATTTAGCTATGTATTTATTTTTCAGCATCAAAATGCTGTAAATACATTCCAATACACCTGCCGCTCCTAATGCATGTCCAGTCTGAGATTTAGTTGACCCAATTATTGGACTTACATTGAAAACTTCGTTTACAGCTTTTAATTCAACAGGATCTCCTGCAGGCGTTGATGTTCCATGTGCATTCAAATAATCAACTTCGTTTAAACCGCTCATTTTAAGAGATTGAATCATGCAATTTTTAGCTCCTAATCCTGAAGGAGAAACCATATCTTCTCCATCTGAAGTAGCTGCATATCCAACAATTTCTCCATAAATTTTAGCGCCTCTTTTCAAAGCGTGTTCTAGTTCTTCTAATATAACTATTCCACCACCGGCAGATATAACAAAGCCATCTCGATCATTATCAAATGGCCTTGATGCCTTTTCTGGGTAATCATTAAAATTACTTGATAAGGCTCCCATAGCATCAAATAAAGCGGATTGTGTCCAATGCTCGTCTTCTCCGCCACCAGCAAGAACTATATCTTGCTTGCCAAGTTGAATTTGTTCCCAGGCAGAACCAATACAATGAGCGCTTGTAGAGCAAGCAGAAGAAATAGAGTAATTAACCCCTTTAATACCTAAAAAAGTCGCTAAACACGCTGAAACAGTACTTCCCATAGTTTGAGTAACTCTATATGGACCTATTCTTTTAACCCCTCTTTCTCTGGCTATATCCGCAGCTTCTACTTGGCTCCTAGAAGAGGCTCCACCTGATCCGGCTATGATTCCGACTCTTTCAGAATCAAAGATATTATCTGGAAGACCAGAATCATTAATAGCTTCTTTTGCACTTAAATAGGAATAAGCTGCAGTCTCTCCCATAAATCTAAGAAGTTTTCTATCAATAAGTTCTGAAAGATTTAAATCAATAGACCCAGAAACAGTGCTTTTCATCCCCATTTCTTGATATTCAGGATTTATTTTAATTCCAGATTTGCCTTCAACTAGGGATTTATTAATCTCATCTAGACCTGTTCCTATAGACGAAACTGCTCCCATTCCTGTAATTACTGCTCTTTTCAACTCCATAATTAGAAGCCAGAAGGGTCTTTAAACAACCCTACTTTTAAATTTTTAGCCGTATATATTTCTTTACCATCTACCATCATTTTGCCGTCAGCAAATCCAACAACCAAACTTTGTTTTCTAATTCTTTTGATACTTATCTCATACTCAACTATTTTTGCGGTCGGTAGAACTTGTCCAAAAAATTTAACTTCTCCTGATCCCAAAGCTCTTCCTATGCCTGGATTACCATCCCAAAGTAAATAGAAACCAAGAAGCTGCCACATAGCATCTAAGCCCAAGCAACCTGGCATTACGGGATCGCCAGTGAAATGACATCCAAAGAACCATAAATTTGGATTAATATCGAGTTCGCCTTTTATTATCCCATTTTCATGGATGCCACCATTGGAGTTAATTTCGTTGATTCTATCGATCATTAACATCTCATTATTTGGTAACTTTCCATTGCTAGAACCAAATAAGTCTCCTTTAGAGCAACTTACAAGATCTTCTTTTGAATAGCTTTTTAACTGTTTAACATTCATATTCATAAAACTATATATTACAGTATTTGAAAAGATTGCGAGTAGAGAGTTTATTAGATATCATGCCCATCCTTAAAGGAAATAAAATGTACGCAGTAATTAAAAGTGGTGGTAAACAACATAGAGTAACAGAAGGTGAAGTTATTACTCTTGAGAAGATATCTGCTGAAGAAGGTTCAGTAATAGAGTTTCCTGAAGTGCTAGCTGTAAACAAAGAAGGCAAACTAGAAGTTGGAGCCCCTCTGTTGGAAGGTGCAAAAGTAACTGCAAAAATTCTTGATCATATTAAAGCTCCAAAAGTAACTATTATAAAAATGAAAAGAAGGCAAGATTACAGAAGAAAACAAGGGCATAGGCAAAATTTAACTAAAGTTTTAATCGAATCAATTAAGTATTAATTATGGCACATAAAAAAGCAGGTGGAAGCACCAGAAACGGTAGAGATTCCAATCCTAAATATCTAGGAGTTAAAAGTTATGGAGGCCAAACTATATCTGCCGGCTCTATAATTGTTAGACAGAGAGGAACAAAATTCCATCCAGGAGCTAACGTAGGGATGGGAAAAGATCATACATTATTTGCGAAATGTGATGGAAAAGTATCTTTTATTAAAAAAGGTAAAAATCTTCGTCAGTTCGTAAATATCGAAGCAACCAACTAATCAAATGCGCTTCATTGATGAAGCATTCATAGAAATCACCGCTGGAAATGGCGGTCGAGGATGTCTTAGCTTTAGACGAGAGAAATACATTCCTAAAGGAGGTCCAGATGGAGGTGACGGTGGAAAAGGAGGAAGCATCCTTCTAGAAACCGACGAATCATTAACGACTCTTCAAGATTTTAGACTTCAAAAAAAATATAAAGCTAAAAATGGTAGCCAAGGTCTTGGGAAGAATAAGCACGGGAAAGACGCGGAAAATACTACTTTAAAAGTTCCTGTTGGAACTATTATCATTGATGAAAGTACCAATGAAATTATTGCTGATTTAGTATCCAACAAAGAAATTATTGAAATAGCAAAAGGCGGTCAAGGTGGTTTAGGGAACGCAAGATTTAAAACATCAACAAATAGAGCGCCACGTAAATTTACGGACGGGGCAGATGGTGAGAATCTTAAACTTAAATTAGAATTAAAAGTGCTTGCCGATGTGGGTCTTCTCGGAATGCCAAATGCTGGAAAATCAACATTAATTTCTAAAATATCATCTGCAAAACCAAAAGTTGCTGATTATCCTTTTACTACTCTTAGCCCAAATCTTGGAGTGGTTCAGAGCGATTTCAATTCCTTTGTTGTAGCTGATATACCAGGTTTAATTCCTGGTGCTTCCGAAGGTATAGGATTAGGTATTAAATTTCTAAAGCATTTATCTAGAGTAAAAATCTTATTGCATTTAGTTGATATATCTATATTTGATAACGATCAAGTTATAAAAAATTTAAAGGATATTAACAAAGAGCTTGAACTTTTTAGTGAAGAATTAGCTCAAAAAGAACAGTGGATTCTATTAAATAAAAATGACGTGGATCCATCTCAAGAAAAAGAAATTAGAGAGGTAATTAAAGACAGTTTCAAAGATGTCAAAATATTTTCTATTTCAGCCTTATCTGGTTTAGGCTTAGATAAGTTATTGAGTAAAATAGGATCAAGAGTTATTTCTTTCAACGAAAACGAAGCCAATGAATAAATTAATAGTAATCAAAATAGGATCAAGCTTAGTTGCAAACAAAGAAGATTCTTTAGATTTGGATTTTATAAGATCAATATCATCTCAAATTAGAGATATTACTGAAAAAGGAAGTGAAGTTTTGGTTGTGACTTCTGGAGCTATAGCTCAAGGAATGAAATCTTGGGGAATGAAGATTAGACCTACTGAAATAGATAAATTACAAGCACTTTCCGCAGTAGGCCAGATAGGCCTGATTAATGCTTATCAACAGGAATTTAGAATTCACGGAATGTTAGCTGCTCAAGTATTAATGAGCCATAGTGATTTTAAGGACGCAGACAGATCAAAAAATATACAAATGAGCTTAAAAAATATATTTTCTTTAGGGGCCATTCCCATAATCAATGAAAATGATTCTGTTTCTACAGAAGAGATTAAGCACGGAGATAATGATCAACTTAGTGGAGAGGTTGCCAAACTGATTGGGGCAGATGCTTTAATTATACTGACTGATCAAGATGGTGTTTTTGATTGTGATCCAAGAAAAAATTCTAACGCAAAGTTAATAAGTTCTCTTGCTTTATCATCAATGGATGAGCAAAAAATCGAATTTGGAAAACCGGGAGAATTTGGCCGAGGCGGCATGGAAACTAAAATTAAAGCTGCAAAAAATTATTTACAAGCTGACAATGTTGTATGGATTGCAAATGGAAGGGCAGATAATGCGGTAATGAATATATTAGGCGGAGAAAAAATAGGAACGAAAATAACTCTTACTTTAGAAGTTTAATTCCCTTATTTAGTCTTGATTTCTGTCTGGCTGCACTATTCTTAGATAGTACTTTTTTGTTCGCCATTTTATCTATTAATTTTTGAGTAGAGATAAATTGTTCCGTAGCAATTTTGACATCTTTAGATTCAATGGCATCTTCGACATTTTTAATAGCAGTTCTTACAGAAGCTCTTTGAGAACTCTTTAGAACGTTTCTAGAGATTGCTTGTCTAGCTCTTTTCTTTGCTGATTGAATATTTGCCATCGGATGCGAATGATGAAGATTTTAATGAGAATTGTCAATAAATATAATAAATTAAAAAGAACGATCAAGTTTGTTTTAATCTTGGCTTCATGTTGCTTTTTATTGAAGAAGTTTCGGTTATAGCTCCCATTAAAAAATCTAATAAATTTTGAATTTTTTCTTCTCTAGAAAGAGGAACCTCAGTATTATTTTTTTTAAATAAAGTCATGGAATTCCTATCTTTTTCAAAAGATTTATCTTGACTAGCAAAATTCCACTCCGCAACTGTAATTAAAACTGTAGCCCCCATCATTTTGAGCCTTTCGAAAGCAATTCTTTCGCCTTGACTTAAAGATAATTTTTTATAAATTAAACGCCCTATATTTGCAGTATTAGGTAGTCTATTTTCATGCAAGAGATATTGTGCTCTCCATTCTGTTCTAGATAAAAATTGTGCAAGAATTTTTAAAAAATAATTTTCTCGCTTTTTATCTAAACTGACTTCTACCACTGGAGCTATTAAAATATAAATTAAATCTCTCAATTCTAGATTATCTGTTTTTTTTAATTCTTCTTCAAACAGGCTTTTCCTCAGTTCATCTACTGGAATCATTCGATAGTCAAAAATTGCTTTCACTAGTTGATCCATAGAGCCAAAATGATAGTGCATGGCAGAATGATTCTTCTGTCCCGCTTCTCTAGCTATTTCTCTAGTCGAAACATTATCAAATCCTTTTTCCGAAAACAGTTTTTCCGCGGCCTCAATAATTTTAATTTTAGTTCTGTTTAATAAAATATTTTGTGCTGCATTTTCTTTCATGTTCCAATATTATAAGATAAGTGTCTTAAATAAGCCATTTGTCTTAATTAGTATTTTTTATGTCAAATATCACTACCGAAACAATTTATGCATCGTCATGCATAATGATTTAACTTAAAAGCCCACGGCGGAGCTATTGCTTGGTGGAGGCGGCGGGTATCGAACCCGCGTCCATCGATCTATCCCCATCGGTTCTACATGTTTAGTTTCATCTTTTAATTTCCTTTAAGTAACTCCGATGAGCAGGATTTACTTTAAGTAGTCTGAAAAGTCTTAATAAGAAAAAATCAGACATTTTCTCTCAAGCAACCTATTAAATTACCTTCTTAAACCCTAATAGGTATTAGGTCGAGAAGGCTAGCCGAATTATGCAGCTAGTGCGTAGTTTGCTTTATTGCCAACTAAATGTTTTGCAACTTATTTTAACGAGCTTGTTACCTGCTCGACATGCCCTTCAGGTTCTCAAACAGATGTCTAATCCATTTCGCCCCCATAAGTGGATATCTATTGTAAAGGTATTATTGCAACTTACTAGAAAGTTTAGATATTTTGGATTTTTCTTTATCCCATTCTTTTCTTTTTAAGGTCTCTCTTTTATCAAATTTTGTTTTACCTTTACCCAAAGAAATTTTTATTTTCACTAAATTAGTTTTCCAAAACAATTTTGTTGGGATGCAAGTTAGACCTTTTTCTTGTGTTGCTTTAAAAATTTTAGAAAGCTCTGATTTTGTTAACAAAAGTTTTCTTGTTCTTCCTGGTTCCACTTGAAAAGTGACTTCACGAGTGGGAGTAATTTTTAAACCTATAATCCATGCCTCTCCATCTTTCATAAGCACGTAACTATCTTTCATATCAACGCTTCCTGATCTGATACCTTTTACTTCCCATCCAGACAGGGCTATACCAGCTTCAAAATCTTCAGTTAACTCAAAGTTAAAACGCGCCTGCCTATTATCAATAACAGGACGAGGATTTATTTTTTTGTCTTTAGACATTGGGTTAGTATATCTACATAATAATTTAATAAGAATATTCTTGAGTAATGGAAAAAAATAAAATCTGGCAAGGTAATTGGACTTTTATAATGGCTGCAGCTGGTTCAGCAGTTGGCTTAGGTAACATCTGGAAATTTCCATATATGACCGGAACAAATGGCGGAGGCGCCTTTGTTTTAATTTATCTTCTATGTATCTTGCTTATAGGCCTCCCTGTAATGATGGCCGAAACTTATATTGGTAGATACGGAAGGAAAAGTCCGATTAATTCTTTAAATAAAATTACATCAGATTTTAACTTGAATAAAATATGGGTAATTCTAGGATGGCTTGGTGCAATTGCAGGTTTAATGATTCTCTCCTATTACAGCGTTTTTGCAGGTATTGCGGCGGCTTATATATTCAATTACATCCCAGCAACAGAAATTGATCCCGCTCAATATTCAATTAATTATTTTTCTGAATTCGTTAGCTCTCCTCAAAAAATGATTTTATGGCATTCACTTTTCATAATCGCTACCTGCATTGTTGTAGGGAAGGGGGTTATTGAAGGCATTGGAAAAACCATAAGTATTTTAATGCCGACTTTATTTTTTTTAGTAATAGCATTGTGTATTTATTCTTCACTTTCTGGAGACTTTTCAGAAGCTTTTAATTTTTTATTCAATCCAGATTTTTCTAAAATAAATGCTTCTGTTGTCATTAGTGCAATGGGTCAAGCTTTCTTTACACTGAGCATAGGAATGGGTGCCATCATGGCTTATGGAGCTTACATGCCTAAAGAACAATTAATAGGCAAAACAGTCTTGATAATTGTATTTTTGGATACTTCGGTTGCATTATTAGCAGGATTAACAATTTTCCCAATCGTTTTTAGCAATCCTGAACTTTCGGTTTCATCTGGGCCGGGACTTTTATTTGAAACTTTACCAGTTGCTTTTCATTCTTTGCCTTTTGGAAATATTTTTGCATCAGTTTTCTTCATATTAATTACTATTGCTGCAATTAGCTCATCTGTTTCTTTAATTGAACCTTTTACAGCATGGATTGAAGAAAAAGGTGTCTTCTCAAGAGTTCAGGGGGTTATTTTGCTCGGAGGAATCGCATGGTTATTAGGCCTCGGTAGTGTTTTTTCATTCAACATCTGGAGTGCTAAAACATTTTTTGGATTTGATTTCTTGAGTCTAATGGATTTTATTACAAATAATTTAATGCTCCCCATGGGAGGGTTGGCGATTAGTATTTTTGTTGGCTGGATATTAGGT
>JGI24005J15628_10001399_pt1 | contig 12896 bp, 23 predicted proteins | sample LinPmetageLP40_FD_15628 | JGI IMG/M metagenome (IMG submission 15628)
TCGATCCCATCAAAACGAGCCTCTCCGATCCCTAAAGAATTAAACTTCTTTGCTGATCGGCATTCAGGAACATCGACCACTTGTATACCTACATAAGGATCATAGCTATACTTGTTTGAATCAATGTCCCAATTACCACACTTGCATCTCTTTGGCAAGTCTTTAAATGATACTGATTTTAACATAATTATTGTTGTTAGTTAGTGACAATATTGTCGATGCGAGAGAGGGAATCGAACCCTCTCATGATCCAATCTCGCTAGTGATTACTTACCTTGGATGTAAGCTACAATCTTCGTAGCTTGTTGCATCGCATATAGGCATTCTTTTGGCTTATCCTCTAAGGCCTTACACCATCCTTTGATATAGGCAATGCTATTCTCCTTATCATCTTTTGGATCAAGTCCCAATAACCCTGAGATGTACATCGCTGATATCTCTGCTACCAATTCCTCCTTAGCATAGGTGTTATCACCCCAAAAGGATATCTCAGTTAGGCTTTTACGATCCATTCGATCTTTGTGACCGGTTGAATGGGCTAACTCATGAAACAGTACTTTATAGTAGGAATCAGAGTCAACAAACTTATTTAGCTTAGGCATATTCACTGTATCGGTTTCAACATTGTAAAATGCCCTATCTCCAAACAGATGACATACTACCAATTTACCATCTCGATCTACATAGCTTTTGCTCAATTGATCAGCTATCTCAATTGGCTTATTGTCAGCAGGAACATCAGCATCCAATACATGAGGAACAATGCCATCACATTGATCAACATTGAACACATTGTAATACCTTACTGAGAATGTCTTTTTGTATCGGTTTTGTGGTTTACCATCTACCACAATCTTCTCGGATAGGTTTGCAGTTTTAACTTGTTTATCAGTCAAATACTTATCAGTTATTTGATCAAAGTATCCGATCTTCCAAAAGTATACTTCTGTTGATTTCTCACCTTTTCTTACTTGACCATTACTTTCTTTGCATTGCTTGTAGGTTAACCATTGGTTATGACCATAACCATCTGCCATCATAACTGCATTAAGCATGAACACATTGAATCCTTTGTAATAGGTTTTTGAGGAGTGATTCATAGGTTGATTTGCATCTCCTGATTTCCATGGCATAAACCATTTCATCCCATCTCGTTTTAGTCCCTCTAAAACGGCATCATTAACTTTCTGAAAAATTTTGTCTTGGTTTGACATATTTGTTGGTGTTTGTTGTTTGACATTATTGTCGATGCCTATCGGGGAATCGAACCCCGATACATCCAATTAGGCAGTTGATTATTGTTTTTTTCTGTTGTTATATTCATTAGTTAATACCTGTAGAAATAAGAGATTTTCCTCTGTTGAATCATACTTGCTCGCGATATCTCTCATAATTCTAAGGAGGATTTTTCTTTCGATCTCTTCCATAGTCATATTGTCTACTATCCTTTGGAAAATTTTTTGGTTAAACTCTTGTCTCTCTGTTGTTGAAATTTCCATTGTTATTGTTTTTTGATTAATTTATTAAATGCTCTTTTGATGATCGATAGATCGTATTTTAGTTGATCGAATTGCCATTCGTTATTGACATTGTATCTCTTGTCGAATCCATATGCATGATACCCTTTGTCTTCATGGATGTAAACGAATTGGTTTTTTACTTCAATTGGCTTAGTTAAGATCACAAAGGATTCGTAAGTACTACCTGCCATTGTTGTAGCAAGATGACCCGTTGAAAGTTCATGCTTTTCCACTATAGGTAGCATTTCATTGATTGCATTGATTCTGTTTTGGATTGCTTTTTTCATTGTGTTTTGTTGTTGATTAGTATCTCAGATTTCATCCTAACGGAATCATCAGACTAGCCATTCAGCTAGTTATCTAAAGATGAAGATTTTTGCCTGTGATGTCCGTATAACCCTTAATTTGCATTTGCCTATCGAGTCAACTTGGCAGGAGAGAGGTTCCATTTCCTCCCAGTAATTTTTATGAAGTATTACCAAACTTAAAATGCTAATATATATTTAATTTATATAACTACCAAATGAAACCTATATAAATGCATTTGATCAAATGTTGGAAATGTTGTTTTGTGATCCAGTTTGCAGGAAATCATATTGCACAAATCGATTGGACTGATCTAGTTTACTTACTTTGATTATTGTTTCTGAATTGTTTTGGGGGTATAAAGCGAACGAAGTGAGCTTCCCCCCAAAGAAGATTATTTTTACGGAACGTCAAACAAAATACGGATCGACAAAGGGTTCCCTCCAGTTGACGACTTTGTAACTACCTGATAGACAGTTAGATAAAACGGCAAAAAATCTGCAATGCACCGATCATGTGTTACCCCACCCCTAAGTTTTTTTTTGAGTTTTTTTTTTGGGCCAGCGCGCGTACAGTATAGTATAATACAACAGTTCCGTGTATCTAATAAATTTGTATCTTTGATAATGTCTTATAGGCTAGAGTTATACAACAGGTTACGGGTAGGGTTTGCATTAGGTTGGTCCTATTACTCTAGAGATAGGAAACATGACTGGTCAGAGCTGGTTATATATTTAGGTTTAATAAGTATAACAATAAAGGGATATGAAAAAAATGAGTAGAGACAACACTATCAGCGATATGGTTGACGGGTTGTATGTAAAGAACGGCAGGTTAATAAATGGAAGACCTGATAGTATGACGGGTATACAGCAGGCGGCAAATATGAAAAGGATCATTGATGAAGATCGTAAGATTAAGATGATTGCAGATGGTATTGGTCGAGCTGAAATGATGAAGGGTTTGTTTGGATAATTTGTTGGTTAATTATCTTTATTGTGGAAAGGCTACTTTTAATCGGGTAGCCTTTTTTACGTTTAAAAACCAACATATTTATGTTAAAAAACCTGTAAATAGACAAGAATAAAAAATAAATAATTTTTCTTATATATATTTTATAGTAATTTCATGAGTCATCATTTTGTTTTTAGGATTGACAAACGATTAATTATGTTAATTTTCAACATAAAGTATGTTAAATACATGTCGGTTATAGACCCTTAACTATTTGATAATCATTACTTATGTTGATTATGTTAATTCTTCTCGCATGAGAAAAGTAAAAAAAATAATAAAAAGAAATAAATATATATATAAGTAAAGGGGAAAAAAAACTAACATTCAACATTTTTTATATATTTGTATAAATCAAATCAAATAAAATCAAATGGATAATTCGGGAGGATATTCGCCAAAGGATTTACATTTTGGCAAAGAAGCACAATCAAAACTTATTTCGGGTATTACAAAACTATCAGATGCTGTTAAGAGCACCTTGGGTCCAATGGGTAATACGGTTCTGATTGAAAGCCCGCATCACACCCACGGGATAACTGTAACAAAAGACGGCGTTACTGTAGCTAAGAGCATACAACTTTTGGATGCGGTAGAGAACCTATCGGTACAGATGATGAAAGAGGCGGCAGATCGAACAGCCTCAGAAGCTGGTGATGGTACTACTACGGCAATTGTATTAACAGAGGCGCTTGTAAAAAAGGGCCTTGAGCTTATTGGACCAAAGGACAATAAAACCATGATCTTGCGTGAAGTTGCGGCAATGAGTGAAGAGGTAATTAAAAAATTAAAAAAGCGTTCGATACCTGTTACCAAGGAGCTCCTACTTGATGTTGCTACGATATCATCCAACAATGACCCTGAGATCGGCCAGATTATATCACAGACCTATAACCAGGTAGGAGAGAATGGGATCGTAACAGTTGAGAAAAGTCAAACCTCTGAGACCACCTTCGAGACCACACAGGGTATAAAGGTTGACCGAGGGTACTCAAGCCACCTGTTCATAAACAACCACAAGAAGGATGAGTGTATACTTGAGGATGTGTTTGTCTTGGTGTCTGACTCTGAGATAAACAATATACTCTCGATTGAGAATGTTCTAAAGCCAATTATTGCCGAGAACAAGAAATTATTAATAGTAGCGCCGTGTTCACAAAACGTAACAAATACGTTGGCGGCCAACGTCATGAAGAACAATCTGAAACTTTGTACCATTATTCCTCCCAATTTTGGATACAAACGCCATGAGCTGATGCATGACATCGCTCTCTCGGTAGGTGCTACTTATTTTTCTGAAAGCACAGGTGATGACCTGAGCCTTATGACCTTCAAAGATTTAGGCAGAGCCAAGAAGGTGATCGTAGGGAAAGACAGCACGATCATACTCAAGGACGATGACAAGGTCAGCAAGGAGGACATTGACAAAAGGGTTGAGGAGCTGATGGACGCTCATAAAATAACAAAGAAAAAAGCCGACAAGGATTTTATCATGTCTCGCATCGCGTCCCTCACAGGCGGTGTAGGCGTTATCTATGTCGGCGGGAATACTGATCTGGAGCAGAAAGAACTCTATGATCGGGTGGACGATGCCGTATGTGCAGTACGATCTGCGCTAGTTGAAGGTGTTCTTCCTGGAGGAGGCCTTGCCCTGTGGGAGGCAGGTGACGATATTATATTTTCAAAATCGATCGCTCACGCGATTTTCGGTGAGGCACTTCTTGCCCCTTTAATCCAAATAATTGAGAACGCTGGGGTTGACTGGGCACCTTATGGCGCTGATGTAGGCCACGGGTTAGATGTTAAGTCTGGTAAAGTTGGTGACATGATTGAGATGGGGATCATAGACCCTCTGAAGGTTACACGGACGGCGCTGCAAAATGCTGTGTCTGTCGCCACCACGATACTATCAACAAACGCCATAGTTACTATGGCTAGGAGTTATGAAACAAAAGATAAATGATCCTCTTTTGTGTGAAGAGCAAGCAAATATATTAGCAGAGATAATAGCTAATAAATTAATAATGGAGAAGCTTAGTAAATCAAAAAAAGGCAAGTCAGTTTTTGGAGTAGTGCTTGAGATATTATCTGAATATAGAAGTTTATGAAACCAATTGGGAAATACGTTGTGATTAAAACTATTGAAGAGGAACTCAAAACCTCATCGGGGTTATTACTTTCTGCGGAGGATGCAAACCAGCTTCGGTATAAAAAGGGTAGGATTGTTGAGGTAGGTACTGATGTTGTAGCTATCGATAAGGATAGCCTGATATACTACGATAAACGTGCGGGATATACTATGCTTATTCATGATGAGCCTTATACGATTATTCGTGAGAATGACATTGTTCTTGTCGAATAGCCTCGTTCATTTTTAGAATTTGTTTTCTATAAACCTTATCGCTATAGCCTATCTCAGCCATAAAAATGGGGTTGTTTGATTTTGCTGTTGGGATCATGCCACCATCCAATTTATCGTATATTGACCCTAGCATTCTGTTGGCTTTAAACGACAAACCATAAAGGGCCTTTTTTCTTTCTCGTCTGTTGTATGGTTTTATAACTTCAATCCATCCCTCTTGACGGAGTTTGTTAAATCTATTTTTATTCCAGCCTAGCACTGAATTAAACTCTTGAAACTTATCTACGTTAAAGTATTCTTCGCTATATAAAAACAGCAGCATGTCTAGCTCTTGAGTGTTAACTTTATACTTTCTCATCACGAAGTATCGGATGACTCTCCAGTATTTCAAGTAGTCTCTGTTTCTTGAATTTTTCATTAGATTTAATTTTATAACTTTGTATAAAGATATTTATTATTATACGGATGCAAAAAGATATTGCCAAAGAAATTAGGAACTACGCGGGGGCGTTAGGGATATTTATAGTTGTTATTGGGCTATTATTTTTCTTATCCTTCAATCAAATACCTACAGAAAACAAAGATTTATTTGTTTCTATAGTTGGTGTAATATCAGGCTCCTTGTCTGTTATTCTTTTCACCATCATAGGAAGAAACCCAAATGAGGTACAAGAGCTTAAAAATTCAAATGAAAAACTAAGCGGTCAAGTACATCAGCTGATACGTCAGAAGGATGAGCTTGAAGGAATGCTTATAGAGATGCAAAAGGAAATAGTAGACAAGCTTTCAATCGCCGGCGTATACTTTGAATTAAAAAACAAAAAGAAAGAATAATTATTTAACTTAATCAAAATTAGAAATCATGGCTAGTAAAAAAACAGAAACAAAAAAAGCAGCACCGAAAAAACCTGCAGCACCAAAAACCAGACAACTCTGGAATGGTGAGCAGTATGTAACAGTTAAAATTTAAGTTATGCCCGATCCAAGGAAAAAACTTTACGATTCTATTCCTATGCGGAATAAACAGATCGATACACTTAAAACAAAATTTAAGATTGGACCATCAGGTATGGCTTATAACCCAGCCTACGAAGCTGGTAGAAACCCAAAGGTGAACGACTCAGTTCCTGTAACACAAAAAAATAAACCTAAAAGAAAATAATTATGCCTACAGTAAAACTACCTAACGGAGCAAGCAGAACATTTCCCTACAATGCAGTAGGAAAAGCACAAGCAGACACATTTGCCAGAATGATGAAAGGCAAAAAGAAAAACAACCCAGGTTATGGGATGGAGAAAAAAACTAAGTCTGGTTACTAATGGCCGGAAGAACAAAATCAAAGGGCAACAAAATCTGCCCCGCAGGCATAGCATGGGCCAAGCGTACTTTTGACAAGTACCCTTCGGCTTATGCTAATATGGCGGCAAGCAAATATTGCAAAGACCCGAACTATGCTAAAAAAAGCAAACGATGATAGATTCAAAAAAATTAAGAACGATTTCTGCTGAGTTAAAAAAAGCCTCTGCTATGCATAAGGCACAAGCAGGAAGAATTGATCGTATGTTAAAATCTTTAAATAAGAAAAAATGAAATATCAACCCATGTGCCAGTGTGGCAATACATCAAATGCTGATGGCCACTGTGATGGTTCACACTTAAACAAGTAGAGATGAGTAAGATGAACAAAAAAACGCGGATGAAAAAACGTCCAGCATTCGGTATGCTAAGTGTAAAAGCAGGCATCGATAATAATCCCAACCCTACTCAAGCAGATAGAATTGCTGGAGCTCAAATGAAAAGCTAGTGAGCGAGCTTAAAAAATGGCGAGATCAGAAGTGGGTTCGTATAGGCACCGACGGAAAGATTAAAGGCGCTTGCGGAACAAGCAAGAACAAGAAAAATCCTGATCGATGTTTGCCATTAGCAAAAGCAAGAAGACTTAGTAAAAAACAATTGGCTGCTACCGCTAAAAAGAAAAAAGCTTCAGGCGGTAAAAAACAATTTGTAAGAAACACTTCAACTGTAAGAAACGCATAATGAAAAAATTTAAAGTTCACAAGATGTATAGCAAAACGGGATTAGTAAAAACTGCTAAGACAATGGCAGATCATAACCGTTTAAAAAAACAAGGCTATACGCATAAAAAAAAGTAAATGGCTAATAAGACCAAGATGAAATGCAATGTCGTAGTAAAAAGCGATAGGGCAGGAAAAAAGAAAATGGTTAAGGGCTGCGAGGGTGGAAAGGAAAAACTTATTCATTTTGGCGCTAGCGGTTATGGACATAACTATTCTGCAGCAGCAAGAAAATCTTTTAAGGCTAGACACAAGTGTAGCACTGCAAAGTCTAAACTTACTGCAAGATATTGGTCGTGTAAAAAATTATGGGCAGGATCGGGAGGATCTACCAAAAGTTCACCTAAAAACAGACAAGGAAAATATTAGTATCTTTGTCTGTATAATTTAAAATATTTCAATTATGGATCAAGGTTATAACGCTCGTCTAGATGAGTCTTTAGGAGCAAAAAACGGAAAGAAAACTCAAAGCTATAAAGCTAGGAGAGACGAAAGCAAAGCCATGTCAAAAAGATTATATGGTCATTCTTACGGAGGGGATCATTCTATGGTTTACGAATCTCATGGTGAGAAGGGTAGTGTTAAAGGTCATTTATCATCTTTGATTAAAAAGTAATGGCAGTTAGAGGCAGAACAAAAGCAGGTGCATTTCCTGAGATAAAGGAAAAAAACCAAGGTAAATTTACCCGGTGGGCGAAGAATAATATGCCTGGTAAAAGCACTTGCAGTGCTGCGTCAGCTGTAATGAAAAGTAAAAACAAATATTCAAAGAGTGTAGTTGCTATGGCAAATTATGCTAATAATTTTGGATGTAAAAAATAATTATGAAATCCAAAGGGTTAGGAGATAGCGTTGCAAAATTCACACAGGCCACTGGCATAAAGTATGTTGTTGATAAAGTTGCAGAAGCAACAAACAGCGACTGCGGATGTGATGAACGCCGCGACACTTTGAACCGAGTATTTCCATATAAAAGATAATAACTATGGCATATCAAAAATTACAAGCTGGAAGAGCTTGGTCAGTAAATCCAAGCGACAACACCGACATCCCCAACAATGGTTTAAATAGTCCTACCGGCACAACAACAACGGGTAGTGCTACACAATTAATAGATGCCAATAGAGTGGGTACGGATCCTAGTAATATGGCAACTTTAAGTTTTTTATTAGCTGGAATAAAGCCTGGGATGATAATTGTTAATACAACGGACTCAACACAAACTACAGTATTAAAAGTGGTTAATGCTACTACTTTGTTGGTAAAAGATAATGTCTTTGCAGTCACAGCAAAAAGTTATGCTATATACGGTGGGGTACAAGACGGAGCTGTTTTGTATGTAGGAGCTTCAGGAAATATTAGAGTCACTACCGCGGGTGGTGATGATGTAATATTTGTTGGTGTGCCGACAGGTACATTTTTTCCCGTTCAAGTAGTTAAGGTGTGGAGTACAAGCACAACTGCTACTAATATTATGGCGTTATGGTAATAGTAATTGGTATTATTATATAATGACAAGTTACATAGCTATAAGCAACTCCATTGGGAGTTTAAAAATAATAAGTGGCTCTGGATCTAGTCAAAGAATAGTATCAGAAGTATCGCATCAAATTGTAACTGAAGCCTCTAGTCAAAACATCATAACAGAACAATAAAATGGCAGTAAAATTTTCACAGTTCAACCAAGAAACAGTAGCCGCTAATGTAACGAGATTGGTAGGATATACAGCTACTGGAGATTTAAATATCCAAATACCTCCCGCTAATTTAGATACTACATATACTTTTGCCACTGCACAAGATGGCAACAATGTAGATTTAACCCTAACTGGCACAAAAACAGGAACAGCAAATACAACTGANGTATTGCAGTTTACTGCAAGCAACGCGATTGCGCTTACTGCCGGAACAGATGAACTTACTATAGCAAGTACTGCTTATGCTTTATCAGCAACAGATAATGCCGACCCAGCTCAAAATACTCCTGTAGTATTAACAGGAACCGGCGGTGGTGACTCAGGAACAGACACACTTAATATTATTGGATCAGGAACTGTGGGCGTAACCTCTTCTAGTGGAACAATCACTATAACAGGTTCAAGTGGTTCGACAGGTGTAACAAGTTTTACAAATACCAACGGAACATTTATATCAGCAGCAACAGCAAACGCTGCAGCCACAGGGGCTGTTACTACGGGCATAATAGATTTATCAGCAACAGGAACGCCTTCAGCTTCAAACTTTTTAAGAGGTGATAATACATGGGCAATACCAGCAGGTGCATATACAGATTGGAAGCTTGAGGGCGACCAAGGTACTCAACAAGCTATTGCGGATGGAAATGTAACTACTTTCAAAGAAAATACTACAGTAACGGTTAACAGCGTTCAAGTAGGTGGTGGTGTGGTAACTACTGCTGCAAATACTGATAATTTACTTTTGGATCAGACATCAGAGATGACTGTAACGGTTGTTAATCCTGGATCAGGAAATCTTTTGTATATAGACGGAGACTACCAGCCTATAATAAATTTAACTCAAGGCTTCACTTACGAGTTTAATCAAGATGCAGCTACAAACAGTGGGCATCCATTAGAAATTGGAGAAGTTCTAGATGGAGCTACTCCTTATGCAACAGGTATACAATACTACGGAAGCGCTTCGGCAAATACTTTAACTGCAGTAACTCAAGCGGATTATGTTACAAATACTGCAACATATTCAGGAGGTTCAGGGACAGCGCGAGTAAGATTAAGAATTACTCAAAGCACCCCTGCGCTATATTACTACTGTTCTATTCACTCAGGAATGGGTGGATCATTAGTTGCGTTAAACGATAGATATACAGGCTTGTCTGCCCTAGGGTCAGGATCAACCTTTGCTTTAAATTTTGCAACTGCGACTACATTTACTGCTACAGCTAATGCTAATGCAACATTTAACTTTAGCAATGCCGTTCAAGGACAGGTTGTAGATTTAATTGTAAGTGGGGTATACACACTAGAGTTTGCAGAAACAGGAAGCACATTTAACAGAGTGGGCTCAGTGGAATATGATTCTACTACAAATAATATAATTCAAATTATTTGCACGGATGATGCTCCCGGCGCAAAAGTGTATCATTATTCAGTAGCAACATTCCAAAGCGACACAACACCAGGATAACATGAAAGCAAAACTAATAGACGGGAATATTATCACCTACAAGCAAGTACCCAATACATATACCAAATCAAATGGTAGTGTGGTACTTAACTTTAGTAAATCTGATAGAGCAGAGCTAGAGGCCGAAGGGTTTTACGATTTAGTAAAGCCTGGTTATAATCAACTTACACAAGATAGAGGAGGATTGCAGTGGGATGAAGAAAATAAGATATTTACTTTTCCTATCACCGACAAAGATTTTGACGCTACCTATGATGAGCTTGACGAGGACGGAAAGCCTACTGGCAACAAGTTGCCCGTATATGATGTGGATGTTTTAAAGGCTACTACAATAAAAGGGTTAAAAGGTACAGCAGGGGTTTTTTTGCAACCAACAGATTGGGAGGTTATAAGAAAAGCTGAGCGAGGAACAGAAATAAGCACAGCTACTGCAACAGAGCGAGCTAAAATATTAACCGAGTGTGATAGAAAAGAAGCTGAAGTATCTGCTTTAACAACTTATGCCGAAGTGTTACAATATAATAAAACTTTCTTTCCACTCTCTGACCCAGAATAAATATGAGTTTTAACGGACAATTACTTGCAACAGGAGGAGTAGCCGAATGCTTGACAGACTCAGTACAAGTATTTGGCGCTGACGGAACATATAGCAGTAATAAATTACTTTATCAATTTGAAAATAATGTTACTAACACCGTAGGCTTACCATCAGCAACAAATTCTGGCGCTACCTTTTCTTCTTCTACTGTTAAATTAGGCTCTTATTCTGCTGAATTTGCTGGCACAACTCAGCATATACAAACAAATTACAGCGAAAACGATACATCTTTGACTCATTCATTTTGGATGTATCAACAATCAATTTCAGGCAGTTATAATGGTATATTAGGAAACTATTGGAATGGCGGAAGCGGAGTATACGGATATTACCTTTGGTCTAATAATGGCACAGCTCTTAAATGGAGGGTACATACAAGCAATTCAGCTTCAGTTGAAGTAACAGGAACAATATCTCTTAATGCTTGGCATCATGTTGTTATTACTTGGTCTGATACAGTCGGTGCTGCTATTTATATAGATGGCGTTTTAGCACAATTTACCGCATCAAGTTTATCAAGACAACAAAATAGTCAAGAAATTGCTTTAGGCAATATTGACGCAAGAGCAACTAGTAGTGCTGGGTATGACGGTTTTCTTGACCAGTATAGATATTATAATAGAGCAGTCTCAGCATCCGAGGCACAAACGCTTTATGCCGAAACAAACGCTACCACCTCAAACACAAACCTTTTTAACGAAGGTGCAGGCATAGCTTTATACACTATGGACTACGATGCATCTGATGCGGGAGGATTATACAATGGCACACCTTCAAATGTTGTGTTCGGAGTAGGGGGGCAAATAAATACAGCTGCATTGTTAAATGGTAGTGCAGTAGCGGCTGATATTTCTTTAGGAAGCTCTTTTATATCTGCTTTCGATGTGCCTAATAAGAGTTTTTCGCTTTGGTTTAATTGGGATGGCTCAAATCCAGGTTCAAATGGATATGGTATGCCATTTTTTATGAATGGAAGTGGTATATCCAACGGAAGAATTGGAGTACAAATAACTAATTCAAATGGCACACTTACAGCTTTTTCGGGTACTTCTGCAAGTGCCCCAACCACAACTATATCCGCGAATACATGGTATCATTTTGCTTTAGTTGTATCTGGTAGTAATTATGAGGCTTTTGTGAATGGTAACTCTATTGGAAGCACTACAACTGACACCTACGTTGATTCGGGCACTGATAACGCTACTATAGGGTCGTGGTTTAATTCAAATTACTATTTCACCGGGGATGTAGACCAAGTAAGATTTTTCTCTAAAGCGTTAAATCAATCAGAAATAAATACCCTTGCCAACGAAACTGCTTGTAATTACACCTGTACAACTGATACTGTAAACTATCCTGGCACTACAAACCTTGCATACTACAAATTAGATAACTCCGCTGATGACGAGACTGGAGTTTATGATGGGGCTTCTACGGATGTCCTCTATACCTTTGGGCGTTTTGGTCAAGCTGCGGTGTTTAATGGAAGTAGTAGTAAAATAGTTTTACCATCCATAGATTGGACAACAATTACAATATCTTTTTGGATAAATGCAAGAAGTGATTCGGAAGGTGGCAATAGAAACAATGTTGCAAGTGATGGAACTATTAACAGAAACTGCATATTTATAAATAAAGACTATATTCAAGATGGTAGAGTTCCTGAAAACAGTATTAGTTATTTTGATAATAGCTACGCAAATTCTGTTTCTGCTACTTGGGAGGATGACACTTGGATTCATATCGTTGTCACACTTAGTGGTCAGGATATGGCTATTTACAAAAATGGGATTTTGGCTGATTCTGCAACAATTTCAGGCAGACCAACGGGGAATAAAACATATAATTGGGGTAA